>Ga0335074_10001949_pt1 | contig 28039 bp, 29 predicted proteins | sample Lox_Sample_23_FD_206715 | JGI IMG/M metagenome (GOLD analysis project Ga0335074, IMG submission 206715) | Soil microbial communities from Loxahatchee National Wildlife Refuge, Florida, United States - Lox_Sample_2.3 | ecosystem: Environmental > Terrestrial > Soil > Wetlands | place: USA...
GTGAGCGGCGTGGCCGCGGTCATCGCGATGGAGTGCGGCTGGGTTGTCACCGAGGTGGGCCGGCAGCCATGGGTGGTCTACCGGCTGCAGACCACCACCGCCGCCGCCACGACGAACGGCGGCGTGATCACCAGCCTGAGTCTGGTCATTGTTCTTTACGCCCTGCTCGGAGCGGCAACGATCTACATTCTGCGGATTCTGGCCGCCCGCTGGCACCGCGGCGACGGCGAGGACGAGGGCGTTCCGTACGGCTCGTGGCCTGTGCCAGGGCGCGGTGCCGCAGGGCGGTCGCGGTCATGACGGCGGCGGCTGCCGTCGGGGCCATCCTGCTGGCCTCGGTCACCCTGTACGCCATCCTCGGCGGGGCGGACTTCGGCGGCGGCCTGTGGGACCTGCTGGCCGGCGGTGACCGGCGGGGGAGCGCCCCGCGGCAGCTCATTGACGCCACCATCACCCCGGTCTGGGAAGCGAACCACGTCTGGCTCGTCTTCGACCTGGTCATCTTCTGGACCGCCTTCCCGCACGCGTTCGCCGCGGTGATGACCACGCTGGCGCTCCCGCTCTGGCTGGCGCTGCTCGGGATCGTGCTGCGCGGGGCCGGGTTCGCGTTCCGCAAGGAGTCCAGCCGCCTGGGACTGCAGCGGCTGTTCGGCGCGATCTTCGCGTTCTCCTCGCTGGTGGCCCCGTTCTTCATGGGCACCGTGATCGGGGCGATCGCCACCGGCCAGGTGCCGGCGAACGCCAGCCACGCCAGCCTGTCCGCCTGGACCGGGACGATGCCGCTGCTCACCGGGTTCCTGTTCGTCGGCGCCTGCGGCTACCTGGCCGCGGTCTACCTGGTGGGCGAGGCCGCGCGCGGCGGCGACGCCGAGCTCCAGGCGTACTTCACCCGCCGCGCGTGGTCGTCCGGGATCGTGACCGGCGCGCTGTCGCTCGCGACCCTGGCCGCGCTGCACGGTTCGGATCCCGGTCTGTACGGCCGGCTGACCGGCCGCGCGCTCGGGCTCGTCATCGTTGCCGCCGTGTCCGGCGCTGCTGTGGTGGCCCTGCTGGCCTTCGGCCGGCGAAGTGCGCTGGTGGTCAGCGGCGCGCGCTTTCTGGCCGCACTGGGTGTGGCCGCCGTGGTGTGGGGCTGGGGCGTGGCCCAGTACCCGGTGCTGCTACCGGGTACCGGGGTCACGCTGAGCAACGCCGGCGCCCCCGAGGCCACGCTTGTCTCGATCGTCGTGCTGTTCATCGTGGCCGCGGTGGTGATCGGTCCGTCGTTCGCGCTGCTGTTCTGGCTGCACGGGCGCCGGATCCTGAACCCGGGCGACGCCGGGGCGAACCGTTAGCCGCGGCGGCTCCGGCTGGCCCGGTGCGGCTTGTCGGCGACCAGGTCGCGTGCGGCCTGCGCGATGTGGTTGGCAGAGATCCCGGCCGCGTTCATGAGCTCGGCGGGCGTCCCGGATCCGGGCAGGCCCTGCACCGCGAGGTGCGCCACGCGGGCCGGGTGGCCGGCCTCGTTCAGCGCCTCGAGCACGGCCTCGCCGATGCCGCCCTCCGGGTAGTGGTCCTCGACCACGACCAGCCGGTCGCCGGTCGCCGTCGCGGCCGCGACCAGCGCGTCGGTGTCGATCGGCTTCACCGAGTACAGGTCGAGCACGCGCGCGTTGATGCCCTCGCCGGCCAGGTCGTCGGCGGCGGCCAGGCAGTTGTGCAAGGTCACGCCGGCGCCGACGAGCGTCACCTGGTCCTTCGAGCCGGACCGGACCACCTTCGACCCGCCGACGGGGAACGTCTCCTTCGGCCCGTACAGCACCGGGTAGGCGCCGCGAGTGGTGCGCATGTAGCTGATGCCGTCGCGGTCGGCCATCTCCTGCACCAGGAACGCGGCGCTCGTCGCGTCGCTCGGGTACAGCACCGTCGAGCCGTGCACGGCCCGCATCATCGCGAGGTCCTCCAGGCCCATCTGCGACGGGCCGTCCGCGCCGATCTCGGTGCCGGCGTGAGATCCGGCGAGCCGGATGTTCGCCTGGGAGATCGCCGACATCCGGATGAAGTCGTAGGCGCGGGAGAAGAACGCGGCGAACGTCGCGGCGAACGGCACGTAGCCGCGCACGGCCAGGCCGACCGCGGCCGCGATCAGCTGCTGCTCGGCGATGTAGATCTCGAAGAAGCGCTCGGGATGAGCCTTCTCGAAGTCCTCGGTGTGGGTGGAGTTGCCCACCTCGCCGTCGAGCGCGACGACGTTGCCCCGGGCCCCGACCGCGGCTAGCGCCTCGCCGAACGCCTTGCGCGTCGCGACCTTGGCCCCGAGCTCATACTGCGGCAGGGTGACCTTCTCGTTGGGGCGGACCCGGGGGGACAGGTCCTTGGGCGGCTGGCCGGTGATCGTCAGGTGCCGGTCACCGCCGAGCTCGATGATGGCCCGCTCGGCCATGTCGGCGGGCAGCGGCCGGCCGTGCCAGCCCTCGCGGTCCTCGACCTCCTCGAACCCGCGGCCCTTGCGGGTGCGGGCCAGGATGACGGTGGGCCGGTCCGCCTCGGCCGCGTGGGACAGCGCCTTGTCGATCTCGCCGAGGTCGTGCCCGTCGATCGCGATGGCGTGGCAGCCGAACCCCTCGACCCGCCGGGCGTAGGTGTCGATGTCCCAGCCAAGCTCGGTCGGGCCGCGCTGGCCGAGGCGGTTCACGTCCACGATCGCGGTCAGGTTGCTGAGCTCGTAGTGCGACGCCTTGTCGAACGCCTCCCACATCGATCCCTCGGCCATCTCGCTGTCACCGCACAGCACCCAGACGTGGTACGGCAGCTCGTCCAGGTACTTGCCGGCCAGCGCGACGCCCACGCCGTCGGGCAGGCCCTGGCCAAGCGAGCCCGTGGCCACGTCGACCCACGGCAGAACCGGGGTGGGGTGGCCCTCGAGCACCGAGTCGAAGCGGCGGTACCCGGTCATCAGCTCGGGATCGGAGATGACGCCCGCCGCCTTGAACATCGAGTAGAGCAGCGGTGACGCGTGCCCCTTGGAGAAGATCAGGTGGTCGTTCGCCGGGTTGTGCGGGTTGCGCCAGTCGTAACGCAGGTGCCGGGCCATCAGCACCGCCATCAGGTCGGCGGCGGACATGCTCGACGTCGGATGGCCGGACCCGGCCGATGTGCTGGACCGGATCGAGTCGACGCGCAACTGCTGGGCGAGCTCGTGGATATCCGTCAGGCTCTGCACGGTCGTCATGCTGGTCTCTCCTGTTCACTCGCGGAGCGTCACATCACCGGCGTACGGCCGCCGCCGCTCTGGCTTCGGCCCGGCCCTCGGCCAGGAACGCGCCGACCCCCGTCCAGTCGAGCTCCAGGACCTCGAAGGACGGCGACGCCCGGGCCACCATCAGGGACCGGCCGGCCGGTTCCTCCGACGTCCAGGCCCAGACCCGGTCGCGCCGGGCCGGACGGGACGCGCAGGCGCCGAGCCCGGCCTCGAGCAGGTCGCGGCCGATGAACCAGACGTGGACGACGCCGGACCGGTCGGTGATCGCGGCGATGACAGCCTGCGGATCAGACCGCTGGCCGATCAGCCTGGCCCGCATCCGGAACGTACCGCTGGGCGTCGTCATCAAACATGTCAGCGCCGCCGATCGCGTGCCGCAGTCGCGTTGGATGGCCTCCGCCCCGGCGTGAACGGGGCTCATCTAGCGCAGCCTGCCGCCGGGCCGGCCGGGTTACATCCCCTGTCCGTGCAGTTCGGGTGGTCGCCGCGGCCATAGAGCTGGGGGGGGTGGTGCCCGCTTTGCATTACTTTGCGTGCAGGGCCGGGTGCCGCGAGTCTTCCCTGGTGGCCAGCCTGTGCCTCACAATGGAGCGGTGACTGATGGACTATTAGGAGACCTTTGCCCGCGGTGCGGCAGCGCCGCCGCGGTGCATTCGATCCAGGAGCTGGCCGACATGGCCAGGGCGCAGCTCGGCGGGCAGCCGCCGGGGGCCGCGCCGGGGGCGGGCGGCCAGCCCGGGTACGCCGCCGAGCCGCAGCCCGGCTGGGCGGCCGAGCCGCAGCCGGGGTACGGGGCGCAACCGGGATACGGCCAGCCTCAGCCCGGGTACGGCGGGCAGCCGCAGCCGGGACCCGGAGCTCAGGGACAGCCGGGCTGGGCGCGCCAGCCGCGGGCCGGCCGTGCCCGGGGCTGGCGCGGCGGCGGCGGCCCGCTCGGCGGCACGATCGGCGAGTCGCTCGGCGACGCGCTCGGCGAGGACATCGCCGGCGCCGCGATGGGCATGGCCGCGCGGTTCATCGGCCGGCAGATCGGCCGCAAGGTGCAGACCGCGATGAACGAAAAGGTCGTGCCGACCGTGATGGCCAGGCGCCAGGAGATGCTGCAGCAGCAGATCGCGATCGCCGAGCGCCACCCCGACCTGCGCGCCTGCCTGACCGATCACGTGGTCTTCCTCGCCGGGGGCAGCCGGGTGCAGCCCATGCCGAACCTGGCCGCGCCGTTCACGGTCGAGCAGTCGGACACGCTGGTCGCGAGCCTGCGGGACGGCTGACCGGCTCGGCCGGCCTGGCTAGTCCATCGTGAGCACGGTCTTGCCGATCACCTGGCCGGACTCGACCGCGCGGTGCGCGTCCGCCGCCTGCCCGAGCGGGAAAGTGGCGCCGACCTGCACCCGCAGATCGCCGGCGTCGAAGTGCGCCGCCGCCTGTTCGAGTATGGCCCGCTGGCGCTCCCGTTCCTCGGGCCAGCCGAACACCGAGGGCGCCGGCATCCAGGTGAACGAGACGCGCAGGTTCCGGTCGTGCATGGCGGCGATGGCCGCGTCCTCCCACGGGCTCTCGACGTTCGAGACCAGGTCGCCGTAGCGGCGGGTCAGCGAGAAGCACGAGGTGAAGGTCTTGCCGCCGACGGTGTCGTGTACCACGTCAGCGCCGTCCGTGCCGGTCCAGGCACGCAGCCTCTCCCCGACATCCTCGCGGGCGTAGTCGATGCACAGCTCCGCGCCGAGCGAGGAGGCGAGCTGGGTCTTCGGCCCCGCGGACACGGTTGCCGCGACCCGCGCCCCGGCCAGCCGCGCGATCTGCACCGACATGTGCCCGACCCCGCCCGCTCCGGCCTGGACCAGCACGAACTGGCCCTCGTGGACCCGGGCGCGCTCCCGCTGAGCCTCCCAGGCCGTGATCGTGACCAGCGGGGCCGCTGCCGCCTCGACAAACGACAGCCGCTCCGGCTTGCGGGCCAGATAGCGCTCGTCGACGATCATGAGCTCCTGGTAGGTGCCCGGCGTGGGCCCGAACCCGCCGTTGCAGAAGTACACCTCGTCACCCGGGCTGACCCGGGACACCGCGGGGCCGGTTTCCTCCACGACGCCCGCGCCGTCCCAGCCGAGAATGGCCGGGAGTGAGCCGCCGATCGTCCCGCCGGCCCGCAGCTTGCAGTCGACCGGGTTGACCCCCGCCGCCCGCAGCCGGACCCGGACCCCGTGTCCTGAAGGAGCTTCCGGCTCCGGGACCTCCGCGAGCTTGAGGACATCAGGTCCGCCGGTGGCCGTCATGATTACCGCACGCACGCGCATGGCCCGCCCCTCGCTTCCGCCGCAACGAACGCCTCCAGCCAAGCATTCGTCTGCCCGCCGCTCCCGCTCAGGGTGAGGGCGGGGCTACCCGGCGGCCACCGCGCTCAGGGTCGGGCTCAGAGAACGGGGGGATAACTGCTGCGGAACGCGCACGGGGGATGGTGAGCTGCTGTGAAACAAGGGGCAAGCGGCGCGAAATGGCACATGACGCCGTTGGCCGCCGTGGTGTCGGGCCTGCTGGCAGGGGCCGTCGGCACGGCGTGCATCGACTCGGTTCGTTATCTGACGTACCGGCGCGGCGGCGGTCAGGAAGCCGCGCTGGCCTGGGAGTTCGCGCCGGTCGACGGCTGGGCGCAGGCCCCGGACCCGGGGCAGGTCACCAAGCGGGTCGTGGAGGGCTTCACGCGCAAGCAGATCCCTGACCGGTGGGCGTGGCTGACCAGCACGGTCGCTCACTGGGCGTACGGCAGCGCGATGGCGGCCGGCTACGGCATCGTGGCGGGCTCGCTGCGCAGGCCTCGGCCGCTGTACGGCCTGCCCTTCGGTGCCGCGGTCTGGGGCGTTAGTTACCTCGTGCTGCCCGAGAGCGGGCTTTACAAGCCCATCTGGGAGTACGACGCGGCGACCCTGGCCAAGGACCTGGTCGCGCACCTTGCCTTCGGCGCCGGCACCGGCGCCGCGTTCTGGGCGCTGGCCGGCGTGATCCGGATGGCCGGGTCGCAGGCCGTGCACTCTGCGTGACTATCGTGGTTGGGCGGCTCCAGGAAGGAGTCCGGATGAACGGGCTGCCGATCGGCGATTACGCGCTGCTGTCGGACTGCCGCGCGGCGGCGCTGGTCAGCCGGGCCGGTTCGGTGGACTGGATGTGCTGCCCGCGGTTCGACACCCCGGCCTTTTTCGCACGCATCCTGGACGAGGACGCCGGGCACTTCGCGATCCACCCGGTCGGTGAGTTCGAGACCAGCCGCTCCTATGCCCCCCAGACCATGGTCCTGGAGACGACGTTCCGGACCCGGACCGGCGAGGTGGTGCTGACCGACGCCATGGCCGTAGGCCGCGAGGATCGCGGCCACCACCTCGGCGCCGGGTCACCGGGGTTGCTGCTGCGCCGCCTGGACTGCACCGCCGGCGAACTCGATGTCGAGGTCACCTATGCCCCCCGCCCCGAATACGGCCTGATCTCGCCGGTCCTGGAGCCGATCCCTGGCGGCCTGGCCGCCCGGGGCGGAGCCGCGCGGCTGGTGCTATCCGGGCCAATGGACAGCTTCGGGGTCGACGGCGCGACCGCCACCGCGCGCCTGCATCTGGTGGCCGGCCAGACGGTGAGCTTCGGGCTGGAGCACGGGCAGCGCTCGTGGCCGCCGCTGGCGGCGCGGGAGCCCGGCGAGATCGCCAGCTGGCTCGAGGACACAAAGGACTCGTGGCGCTCCTGGTCGGCCATCCACCAGAGCTACGACGGGCCATGGCGGGACCTGGTGCACGGGTCGGGCCGGGTGCTCCAGGCGCTCACCTTTTACCCGACGGGCGCCATCGTCGCGGCGCCGACCACCTCGCTGCCGGAGGCCGTCGGCGGCGGGCGCAACTGGGATTACCGTTACACGTGGGTGCGTGACGCCTCCCTGACCATGTCCGCGCTGTGGGTCGCGGCCTGTCCCGACGAGGCGAACCGGTTCTTCAGCTTCCTGGCCGACGCCGGGGCGTCCCAGCTTTCCCGCGGGCTGGAATTGCAGATCATGTTCGGGGTCGGCGGCGAGCGCGACCTGTCCGAGCGGGAGCTGCCGCACCTGACCGGGTGGCGATCGAGCCAGCCGGTGCGGGTCGGCAACGCGGCGTGGACCCAGCGCCAGCTCGACGTGTACGGCGAGATGCTCGGAGCCGCTCAGCGGCTCGTCGACCAGCTCGGCGATCTGGATGCGGTCACCCAACGGTTCCTGGTCGCGGCGGCCGATACGGCTGTGGCGCGATGGAAGGAGAAGGACCAGGGCATCTGGGAGATCCGCGGCGAGCCGCGCCATTTCCTGTACTCCAAGCTCATGTGCTGGGCAGCGGCCGACCGGGCGATATCGCTGGCGCGGCAGATCGGGGCGGAAGACCGGGTCGCCGACTGGACGGCCGCCCGCGACGAGATACGCGCGGCCATCCTCGAGTACGGCTGGAGCGAGCGGGCAGGCGCCTTCACCCAGGCGTTCGGCCGCGATGAACTGGACGCGTCGAGCCTGATGCTGGCGATCACCGGCTTCCTGCCGGGCGATGACCCGCGGATGACGGCGACGATCGACGCGACGGTGGCCAGGCTGACCGACGAGCGCGGCCTTGTCTACCGCTACCTGGCGCACGACGGTTTGCGTGGCTCGGAGGGAACGTTCCTGCTCTGCACGTTCTGGCTGGCGGAAGCGCAGGCACTGGCCGGCCGGCTGGATGACGCAGTGGCGACGTTCGAGCGGGCCGCTGCCGCCGTCAACGACGTGGGCCTGCTGGCCGAGGAGACCGACCCGAGCGGCGAGATGATCGGCAACTTCCCGCAGGCGTTCAGCCACATCGGCCTGGTCAACGCGGCCTGGACGATCTCACAAGCTCAGGCCCGCGCCGGTTCCGGACCGTAGGCAACCGGTATCCGTCAGGCGGGCGGTCGCCGGCCGCGGAGGTACCCGATAAGGTACTCGCCGCTGACGACGGCGGCGCCCACGCCGCCGATGACGAGGATCAGCACCCCGACGGTGTACAGGTCGTCCTCCACCAGCCCGAGCACGCCGATCACCAGCCCGAGCAGGATGACCAGGGCAACCGCTCCGACGTTTCTGCGCCTCATATATGAAATCGACCTCTGAATGAGCGTTGCGCGTACTCGCGCGTGTACCCGGAGCAAAGGAGCGGTACACCTAGCGTGACGGTTTTGCAGCGCGATGCGGGCATGCGGTTCACGGGGGGAACACGATGGGCGCAGTGGCGCACGTTCTGGCCGTGAACCCTGTGCCGGCCCGGTCGCAGATGGGTTCGTCGCTCGGTTTCCACATCATCCTGGCGTGCTTCGGCGTCGCGTTCGCCGCGGTCACGATGATCGCGGAATGGATCGGCATCAAGCGCGGCGACGCGGCGGCGCTATTGCTGGCGCGCCGCTGGTCAAAAGTGATGGCGGTGCTGGTGGCGGTGGGAGCGGTGTCGGGGACCGTCTTGTCGTACGAGATGGGCCTGTTGTGGCCGGGTCTGATGGGCCGGTTCGGTGAGGCGATCGGCGTCCCGTTCTCCTTCGAGGGGATCTTCTTCTTCCTGGAAGCGATCTTCGTGGGGGTGTACCTGTACGGGTGGCGGCGGCTGTCACCCTGGGCGCACTGGTGGAGCGGGATGCCGATCGTCGTGGCCGGGATCCTGGGCGCGCTGTCGGTGGTCGCGGCGAACTCGTGGATGAACTCGCCCGCCGGGTACACGCTCCGTCATGGCAAGATCACCAGTGTCGACCCGGTCTCGGTGTTTTTCAACGCCGCGACCCCGTATGAGACCGCGCACATGGTGCTCGCCGCGTACATGGTGACGGGCTTCCTCATCGCCGGCGTGTACGCGGTCGGGCTGCTGCGCGGCCGCAGGGACCGGTATCACCGGCTGGGATTCGCCATCCCGTTCACGCTGGCCGGGATCGCGGCGCCGCTGCAGGTGATGATGGGGGACATCATCGCCCGGTTCGTCGCGCAGAACCAGCCGGTCAAGTTCGCGGCGATGGAATACGTCGCCAGGACCGGGGACAACGTTCCCGAATGGGTCGGCGGGATCCTGATCAACGGAAAGGTCTACCTCGGCGCCGCGATCCCCTCTTTCGACTCGATCTTGGTCGGGTTCAACCCGCATACCCGGGTCATCGGCTGGGACAGCGTGCCGCCAGATCAGCGGCCGCCGCTGCCCACGCTCATCCACCTGAGCTTCGACCTGATGGTCGGCATCGGCTTCTTCCTGCTCGCGCTAGCGGCCTGGCAGGGCTGGTGGTGGTGGTTCCACCGCCGGCTGCTGGTGACCCCGTGGTTCCTGGTGCCGTCCGCCCTCAGCGGGGTGGCGGCGGTGACCGCGATGGAGGCGGGGTGGGTCGTCACCGAGGTCGGCCGCCAGCCATGGATCGTCTACCGCGTCTTGCTCGTCGGCAACGCGGTTACGTCGGCCGGCGGGGTCACCGTCACGCTGGGGGCGATCCTTGTCCTGTACGCGATACTGACGGTGGTCTCGATCGGCGTTCCGATGATCATGTCCAGGCGCTGGCGGCGGGAATCGCCCGCCGATGAGGAGGCCGAGCAGGTTCCGTACGGCCCCTCGCCGGCCAGCGCACCGGATGCCGGGGCCCGGGCGCGAGCAGCCTTGCCCCGGTCGTCCTCCGGCGGGCCGGGGGCTCGATGAACCCTTCGCCGGAGGCCATCGCGGTCGCCGTGATTTTTGTAGTGGTCATCGCCGCGTACGCGTTGTTCGGCGGCGCCGACTTCGGCGGCGGGATCTGGGACCTGCTGGCGGGCGGCAGCGAGCGCGGCGCCACCCCGCGGGACCTCATCGACGAGTCGATCACCCCGGTCTGGGAGGCCAACCACGTCTGGCTGGTCTTCGTCCTGGTGCTGCTGTGGACCGCCTTCCCGCCGGCGTTCGCCGCCATCATGACCGCGCTGTTCGTCCCGCTCAGCATTTCCGCGCTGGGAATCGTGCTGCGCGGGGTCGGGTTCGCGTTCCGGCACACAGCGCGGCGGCTGCGGATGCAGCAGTTCACCGGCGCGACGTTCGCCGCCTCGTCGCTGATCACGCCGTTTTTCCTGGGCACCGTCGTCGGGGCGGTGGTCACCGGCCAGGTGCCCGTGCATCCCGCCGGCAACGTCCTGGCCGCGTGGACCTCGCCGACCGCCATCCTCACCGGGTTCCTGTTCGTCGCGGCCTGTGCCTACATCAGCGCGGTATACCTCGTCCTGGAGGCTCGCCAGCGCGGGCACCCGGACCTGGTGCGCTACTTCTCGCTGCGCGCCACAGCAGCCGGGCTTATCACCGGAGCGCTCGCGGCCGGCACGTTCACCGAACTGTCCAGCAGCGCGCCACGCGTGTTCGACCGCCTGACCGGCATCGCCCTGCCGCTGGTGGCGATCTCGATCGCCGCGGGAATGGCCGTGCTCGGCATGCTCCTGCTGCGCTGGTATCACGCTTTGATCCTGCGGGCGGCGGCCGCGATCGCCGTGGCCACCGTGGTATGGGGCTGGGGACTGGCCCAGTATCCGTACCTGCTGCCCACCTCGCTGTCACTGGAGGCCGGCAGCGCGCCCACCGCGTCCCTCGTGGCCGAGTTCATCGTGACAGGCCTGGCGGTACTGCTCGTGGCCCCCGGGTTCGCGCTGCTCTACCTGCTGCAGCAGCGGCACTTGCTCGCGGCAGCCGAGACGGACGTCGACCTGCGGCTGGCCGCCGAGCTTGAGCAACCCATTCCCGGCAGGGGCGTGCCCGCCCCGGCGCCGGCCGGGACCGCCGCGACGGCGTTCGTGCTGGCCGTGCTGGCCGTCAGGGCGATCAGGGATGCGTTGTCACGCTCACGCCGCCGGTAGCGCAGCAGCGTTATTGGTGGCACGATGCGCCGGTGACGTGGAGCGCGCCTGACGTACAGCGACCCGGCCCGCTTTTGATCGCCGGCGAGCGGGCCAGCCTGGACAGCTGGCTCGACTACCACCGCGCCACTTTGTTGTGGAAGTGCGCGGGCCTGACCGCCGGCCAACTCGCCGCGCGCCCGGTCACGACGTCGGCATTATCGCTGCTCGGGCTCGTCCGGCATATGGCCGAGTGCGAACGGATCTGGTTTCGGTTCCGTTTCGCGGGCGAAAAGATCCGCAGGCTGTACTGGACTCCCGATCAGCCCGAAGGCGACATCGACCTGGCCGCGGCGGATTCGGCCGAGGCGGACTTCGCCACCTACGTGGCGGAGGTCGCCGAGGCTCGCCGGGCACTGGCCGGCCGTTCTCTCGACGAGCGGTTCCGCTACGGCACGCGGGGACAGCCCGAGCGTGACCTGCGCTGGGTCTATGTCCACATGATCGAGGAATACGCCCGGCACAATGGCCACGCCGACATAATCCGCGAGCTGATCGACGGCACCACGGGCCGATGACAGCCGGCCGATGACGGCCAATCGCGCGAGCGCGTCGTCGCCGGTGCTGAATCGGCCGCCGCGTGAGCGGCCGGTCACCTCGCGGTGATGTCGAGCGCCGCGACGAGCGCGGCCAGGTCCCGGCGGCGCGAGCCTGCCGGCCAGACCGCCCAGGTCCGGCGGACGAGCGGGTCGCCGATCAGCGGGTACCAGGCCAGGCCCTCGGGTAGCGGCTGGTACCAGCCGGGCGGTGCCAGGGCGAACGCCCGGCCCGTGCCGACAGCGGCCAGCTTCACCTCGGCGATCAGCGGGTGATCGCCGGACCGGGCCTGGTCCGGCACGGACAGCCCGTGGGCGCGGAGGGTGGCGGCGACCTGGTCGTACCAGACCGGGGTTTCGGAGCGCGGGAATCCGGTCCAGTCCAGATCGGCCAGCCGTTCCAGCCGGACGCCGGCCGGGTCCGCGAGCTCGGCCGCGCGCGCGGTGGCCAGGATGACGCCGAGCGCCTCCTCGACGGCCAGCACGGCATCGAAGTCCTGGCCGGCCGGGCGCTCGCGGACCAGGGCGAGGTCCAGGTCGCCGGCCTGCAGGGCGGCGAGCTGCGCGGCACTGGACGCGTGCTCCACCTCGACCCGGGTCAGCGGGCAGGCGGCGCTCAGCTCCGCGAGCGCGCGGGGCAGGAGGTCGGCAGGGAGCTCGATCGGGACGCCCACCCGGAGCAGGCCGGCCGCGGCCTGGCCGGACACGGCGGCAAGTGCCCGGTCGTGCTGGGCGATCAGCGACCGGGCCTCGCGAAGCAGGAGCGCTCCGGCGTCGGTCGCGGTGACCCCGGTGCTGCGGCGCACCAGCAACGGCGCGCCGACCTGACGTTCGAGCGACTGGATCGTTTGCGAGAGTGCCGACTGGCTGAGGTGCAGCCTGCGGGCGGCGGCCGAGAGGCTCCCCTCCTCGGCCACGGCCACGAAGGCCCGCAGCTCGCGTATTTCCATCGCCCCATCGGATCACGGCCGCGCCGCACGATCGCCGCCGGGCCAGAAGCGCGGCTTATGGCCGCTACCGGGAACTCGGCCGGCCGGACGGCAACGATGGCCGGCCGCCCGCGGTTGCTGCGGTCGCTGCACCGATCACGAGACAAGGAACGAGGAACATGATGAACAACCTCACCGGATCGACGGCCCTGGTGACCGGCGCCACGTCCGGCATCGGCCGCGCGGCCGCGCTGGCTCTGGCGGGGCTCGGCGCGCACGTGGTGCTCTCCGGGCGGGACGCCGTCCGTGGCGGTCAGGTAATGGCCGAGATCCGCGACCAGGGCGGGAGCGCCGACTTCGTCGCGGCCGAGCTGGGCGACGAGGCCAGCGTCCGGCACCTGGCCAAGCAGGCCGCAGAGCTGGGTGGCGGGCACGTCGACATCCTGGTCAACAACGCCGGGGTCTTCCCGTTCGGGCCGACCCACGAGGCCAGCGAGGCCGACTTCGACAGCGCATACGCGGTCAACGTCAAGGCGCCGTTCTTCCTGGTCGCCGAGCTTGCGCCAGCCATGGCCGAGCGTGGCCATGGCGCGATCATCAACGTCACCACCATGGTGGCCCAGTTCGGGAAGGCGCAGATGGCGCTGTACGGCTCCAGCAAGGCCGCGCTGGTGCTGCTGACCAAGTCCTGGGCTGCCGAATACGGACCGGCCGGCGTTCGCGTCAACGCGGTCAGCCCGGGACCGACCCGCACCGAGGGCACAGCGGCCATGGGCGAGGCGCTGGACCAGCTCGCCGCTGGCGCGCCCACCGGGCGGCCCGGCCTGCCGGAAGAGATCGCCGCCGCGATCACCTACCTGGCCAGTGACGAGGCGAGCTTCGTGCAGGGCGCTGTGCTGCCCGTCGACGGCGGCCGGATCGCGGTCTAAGCCGGGGAGCGCCGGGATGATCACGAATGTCCCGGTGGCTGCGGATTGACGGCCGGGGAGGCAACCTGCTGCTCCCTGGCCGCCGCAGTCTTTTCCTGCTGCGTGACGGCCATGGGAGCGTGCCGGGCGATGATGACGATCCCGGCGACCATCAGCGCGAGCGTCAGGATCTCGCCGACGATCGCGCCGGGCGAGCTGTTCAGTTTCTCGCTCAGGAACACGACAGCGAGCACGATGGAGATGATCGGGTCGGCCGCGGTGATGATGGACAGCACGGGCGCGATCAGGTTGCCGCTCTCCTGAAAGGCGTTCTGGTTGAGCAGAAAGCCCATCGGCCCGACCACGATGAGGGCGTAGATCGGCCACGTGGTCAGCAGGTGATGGATCCCGTTGCCGGTCACTATCTTGATGAGGAAGGCGGAGATCCCGTAGCAGACGCCGGTGGCCAGGGCCAGCGCGAGCGCCTGCACCTTCTTGTCCCGGTTGGCGACGAATACAGAGCCCCCGACCAGCACCACGAGCGCGATCGCGAGCGGCAGGATGACGATGGCGCCGACGGTCGTCTTGCCGCCCGTCGGATGGGCTATCACCAGGAAGCCGGCCACGCCAGCGGCGCACATCCCGGCACCGATGAAGATGATCGGGTCCCGCCTGTGCCGCAGATGCGAGTTGATGAGCACGGCGAAGATCAGGTCGCAGATCAGCAGCGGCTCGACCACGGCCAGGCTGCCGTACTTCAGCGCGATGACCTGCAGCGCGAATCCGAGCACGGTCGCGCCGATCGCGGTGACCCACAGCGGGTCCCGAACCAGGTCAAGCAGAAGCCGGGGCGACAGTGCCCCGCGCTCCTTAACATGCCCGGTACCGCGCTGTTCGGCGACCGACGATATGCCGAAGACCAGCGCGGCGGCGAGCGCAAGTATGACCGCGATGACGGCTCCCTAAAAGCCCGCGTCATGCAGGCGGCGGCCGCGGAGATCCCCCCGGCGGCGACGGAGATCAGGCGCGATCCCCCCCGGGCTCGCGCCTGATGCTGCCCAAACCATGACGCGCCGGGCCACGCCGTGGCCCGGCGCCATGGCGTCTCCGCCTACTGATTCAGCTCCGAAATCACCCACTCAACCATCACGGCCGAAAGGCAGGCGGCGCCGGCGAGCAGGAGTGCTACGCGTGCTTCTTTACCCATGAGATCCCCCTTCACAGGCGCGCCGGTAGCGGCGGGCTCTGCGGCAGCTGAACAGGCCGGTTTTGTCACGTAGGTACAGCCTCCGCCCGCGCCCGAGCGGTGCACATCCTTAACGTGAGTAGTCCTTATGCGGCGGGTGCGAAGCGCAGAGTGAGCCCGAGCCGGCGCAGGGAGGAGCGGAACCACAGGGCCGACGCGCCCGTCCCCGCTGCGATCAGCGCCGCCGTGGCCACGGACGACAGCAAGAGGAACTCAGCGGTCGGCACCATCGCCAGCAGCGCCCCGAGGCAGGCGGCGAGGGCCAGGAAAATGCCGGACCAGAACAGGGTCGCCCGCTGGAAGAAGCAGTGCAGCCCGTCGCGGCAGCTGGCCGGCTGCCGCAGCGCGATCATCTCGGCGGCCAGCCGGGCGCACAGCGGGTTGGGGCCGCGCGCGGTGCGGGCGAACAGGACGCACAGGCACAGGTTCGCGAGCGGGAAGTGCAGCAGGAAGATCCACAGGTTGCCGGTCGCTATCGCGATCGCTGCCTGCAGGGTGAGCACGAGCGCGGAGATCATCAGCAGGCCGGTGACGGACCCGGTGGCGATCTTCCTGATCGCCGCGATGATCCAGATGGCGGCGACCCCGGCCAGCAGGCCCGCGTCCCGGCCCCCGAGCCACGCGCCGAGGGCGAGCGCGGCGATCGGCAGGCCGACAGACTCGGTGAGGTTCCAGCCGACCGTGCGGAACAGCTGCAGTGGCCGCGGAAGCTCAAGGTGTTCGCCCATCGCAACAGTGTACGTACGTCACGCAAGTTTAATTTCGCAGCTCAAAGCCCTCTAACGGGATCCATGCACAGAGGGGCGGCAGGCCGGCCGTCAGGCCAGGCGGGCGGCGAGCCTGCGGTACAGACCAGGAAAATTGACCTTCAGCCGGGCCGGGAACGACAACCACTGGGGAATGACGATCTCGTCCCGGCCGCGCTTGATGGCCTCGACGATCGCGTTCGCGGCGGCCTGAGCGCTCATCAGCTGCGGGTGCTGGCGCTGGTATGGCACCCTGCGGCGCTCGAAAAACGCGGTGTCCACCACGCCCGGGCTGACCAGGGTCACGCCGACCCCGAGCGGTCGCAGTTCGGCTCGTAGCGTCTCGGCCAGGCACCCCAGGCCCGCCTTCGTGGCCGAGTACCAGGCCTCCCCGGGCACCCCGACCAGACCGGCGATCGACCCGACGAAGACCAGCCGGCCGTTCCCCTGCTCCAGGTGCGGGATCGCCGCCCGGGCAAGGTGGGCGGCGGCTCGCAGGTTTACATCGATAAGCCGGTCGATGTCGGATTCGCCCATCGACGCGAAGGGGCCTGCCCAGCCCACCCCCGCGTTGGACACCAGGATGTCCATCCCGCCGAGTGCCTCGCTGGCTTCGCTGATCGTTCGCCGGGGACAGCCTTGTTCGCGGAGGTCTCCCGGGACGGCGACGCCCCCGGTATCGGCCGCCACCTTCTGCAGCGCCGCCAGGTCGCGCCCCGCCACCGCCACGTGCACCCCGTTGGCGGCGAACGCCCGGGCGGTGGCGGCTCCGATGCCGCTCGACCCGCCGGTGACCAGCGCGCGCAACCCGGTCAGCGCCCGGGGCATAAGGCTCTCCGCCGCGCCGGGACGTGGACGAAGAGTTCCTTGCGGTCGGGTGCCACCACCGGGGTGTCGGCCGGCGGCGGAAGCAGGTACTCGGTCTCCCGCTGGTGTTCGGCGTACTGCAGGTCAGCGTTGTAGACCTTGTTGAACTTCCAGATCATCTTGACGAAGTTGGTCTGTCCCCGCAGCAGCTGCCGGGCCACGAGGCCGGTCGTCTCGGCGAGCGCGGCGACGCCCAGGTGCTTGCGGGCCAGGACCGCCTGGGTCTTCACGAGCTCCTCATAGAAGCGGTGCAGCGGCAGCCGGGTGGGGAGCACGGCGTGCTGAACGTCGAACAGGCGGTAGTCGAGGGTGGTCAGCCGGCGGGCCTCGGTGAGCCAGGTCTCGGTGCCCGGATAGGGCGTCTGCACCGTGATGTTGACGATCTCGGGGACGCTCATGGCCCACTCGCGCACGAACGCGAACCGGGCCTCGTCCCAGTCCGGGTCGGCGATGATGTTGATGGCGACCATGAGCCCGATGGACCTGGCCACCTCGAGGGCCTGGTTGTTGAGCTTGGGCGTGGTCCGCTTGCGGAACTGCTTCAGCCCTTCCTCGTCCAGGGCCTCGAGGCCGAGGAACATGTACTCCAGGCCGAGGCGCTTCCAGCGCCGGAACACCTCCTCGTTGCGCAGCAGCACGTCGCAGCGGGTCTCGAGGTAGTAGCTCTTGCGGATCCGCCGTCGCTCAAGCTGCCGGGCGATTTCGTCGCCTTCCTCCGCCTTGATGAACGCCACGTCGTCCACGATGAACACGCCCGGCTCCCTGATCCGGGACATGTCCTCGACGGCCGCCTCGGGCGAAAGCCGGCGGTAGCTGCGCCCGTAGAACGTCCAGGCGCTGCAGAACGAGCAGTCCCAGGGGCACCCGCGGGTGAACTCGATCGACGCGGCCGGGTCCATCACCCCGATGAAGTACTTGCGCCGCCGCCCGCCGAGGTGCCGGGCCGGAAGATGGTCGTCCAGGCTGTGCACCATGGACGGCGGCCGGCCGGGGCCGTCCAGCGTGACCGCCCCCGGCACCTGCGACATGGCCCGGTCGGGCAGCGCGGCGAGCAGCGCCGGAGCCCCGACCTCCCCCTCGCCCTTGAGCACGACGTCGATCGCGCCCTCGGCGTGGTCGAGGACCTGCTCGGCGACGAACGACACGCTGTGCCCGCCGACGAACACCGTGCAGCCGGGCAGGATGACCTTGACTCGCTTGGCGAGGTTCACGACCTCCGGCACGTTGGCCAGGTAGTTGAGGCTGAAGCCCACCGCGTGCGGCCGGAACTCGGCCAGCGTGCGCTCGAGATCCTTATGGCTGTAGACCTGCAGGTCGATCAGCCGGACGTCATGGCCGTCGGCCAGCGTCGCGGCGGCCACGCGCTCCAGCCCGAGCGGTTCGAGCCGCAAGAAGATCTCCGAGTACATCAGAGCACTGGGATGTACGAGCAGGACACGCATGAACCAAGACCCCCCGTGGTCGGCGGCAGCTCACTGCGCTGCGGGTGTTCGGGCACGCCCCCTCAGGAACCGGAAGAACTCACCGCCCTCCCGCAGCCGGCGGGCGGCCATGTCTGGCTGGCGCACCAGCTCGGCCGACATCTCGGCCAGCTTGCCGGCGCGGAAGTAGAACCGCTTGTAGAACGCGTCGACGGACTCCAGGATCTCGGTGCGTTCCAGATGCGGATACGACAGCGTCGCCAGCTGTGTGCCCCCCTCGCTGACCAGCGTGGCCCCGTCGTCGTCCAGAGGAATCCACCCGCTCTCGGTGGCCTTGCGGTGCAACTCGGTCCCCGGATAAGGAGCCGCCACCGAGACCTGGATCGTGTGCGGGTTCACCTCGCGGGCGTACCGGATCGTCTCCTGAATGGTCTCCCTGGTCTCCCCGGGCAGGCCGAGAATAAACGTGCCGTGCACGGTGATGCCCAGGTCCTTGCAGTCCCGCGCGAAGCGGCGGGCGCGGTCAACCCGCAGGCCCTTCTTGACGTTGTTGAGTATTTGCTGGTTGCCCGATTCGTAGCCGACGACGACCAGTCGCAGCCCGTTGTCCTTCAGCACGGCCAGCGTCTCGCGCGGCACGTTGGCCTTCGCGTTGCACGACCACGTGATGCCGAGCTTGGCCAGTCCCCGGGCGATCGCCTCGGCCCTGGGCCGGTCGTCCGTGAACGTGTCGTCGTCGAAGAACAGCTCCTTGACCTGCGGGAACAGTTGCGTTACGAGCTCGGCCTCGGCGACCACATTGGCCACGCTCCTGGTCCGGTACCGATGCCCGCCGACGGTCTGCGGCCAGAGGCAGAACGTGCAGCGCGACCGGCACCCGCGGCCCGTATATATCGACATGTACGGATGCCGGAGGTAGCCGATCGAGTAATCCTCGGCCCGCAGGTCCCGCCTGTAGACCGGGGTCACGAACGGCAGCTGGTCCATGTCCTCGAGAATCGCCCGGTCCTTGTTGTGCACCACATGGCCGTCCGCGGCCCGGTAGCTGAGGCCGTCCACCGACTCCATTGGGCGGTCGTCGGCCACCTCGGCGATCGTGAAGTCGAACTCCTCCCGGCCGACGAAGTCGATCGCGGGGGAGGCGAGCAGCGAGCGCTCGGGCTCGACCGCGACCTTGGCCCCGACGAAGCCGACCCGCAGCGCGGGGTTTTCCTCCTTGAGCGCCTCGGCGACCTTGATGTCGCCAGCGAAGGTGGGAGAGCTCGTGTGCACGATAGCGAGGTCGTGGCGGCCGGCCATCGGGGCGATGTCGGCGACGGTCAGGCCCGCGGGCGGTGCGTCAACCAGGCGGCTGCAGGGAACCAGGGCCGCCGGCTGGGCCAGCCAGTTCGGGTACCAGTACGAGCGGATCTCCCGCCGGGCCTGGTAACGCGCGCCAGCACCGCCATCGAACCCCTCGAAGGAAGGGGGATTGAGAAAGAGCGTGCGCATCATCGGGACTGGACTCCTCTCAGGGCTTCGGTGGTAACGCGGCCGGCCCGGGCCGGGGCGCAGAAGCGATCAGGTCGGGTTCCGCGGGCTGGGCCGGGACCGGAAGCCGCAGGTCGATCCCGATGTCCCGGAGCGCGGCCACGTAGGCCGGCTCCCATGGTTGCGGCGGGTCCTGTTCCGGTCCCGCCTGCTGCGCCGGCCCGGCGTGCGCGATGGCGGCGGCACCGTCCCGCAATGCCAGCACGCTGGCTGTAACCCCGGCCGGAGTGGGCACGCACACGTGCGCCCCGCCCTGCTCGAGCTCGTGCAGCAGGTTGTCCCTTCCGTGGCCCGGCATGACGTCGAGCAACAGCAGCTGCCGGCCGACCACGCGGGCCTCGCTGCAGGTGGTCGCACCCGGCAGGGCCACGACGACGTCGGCGGCGGCCATCAGCTCGGGGACCCGGTCGGTGAACCCGAACGCGGTGATCCGGGGGGTGGTTGCGGCCAGTTCTCGCAGCCGCCGCTCGATCGCGCGATCGCGGCCCGCCACGGCCAGCACGTGCACGCCGGCCTCGGCCAGTGCTGCGACGCCCTCCACCAGCGGCCCGAATCCCCAGCCGCTGTCGATGACCAGGACGCAGAAGTCCGCTGGCGGCACGCCCAGCGCGGCCCTTGCCTGCTGCTGTGGCGGCGCCGTGTAGAACGCAGAGCGCACCGGCGGCGGCACGACCGATATCCGGGCCCGCGGCAGGTAGCGCCGGACCGACGCGGCGGCGGCCGGCGAGGTCACCAGGAACAGGTCGGTGCCCTCGCGCACCCACATGCGGTGCACGGTGACGTCGGTGCAGAGCACCACGGTCCGCAGCCGCGGCATCCGCTGCTTGAGCCTGGCCGCCGCCGAGGCGCCGGTCGCGAACACGCTTAGCACGAGGTCCGCCGGCCGGCGCTCCAGCTCGGCCTGCAGCGCCGGGACCAGCCGGGAACTCGCCGCCTGGTCCATCAGGGCGGCCAGGCGGCTCCCGGTACGCAGGTGAGCGAAGTGCAGCCCGTCGTACAGGCCGGGGATCGTCACCAGGCGGCCGAAAAGGCGCATCCCGGCGCCGCCGCCGACGGGCCCGAGCAGCGACATGCTGTCGAGCCGGCGTGTCCGCCAGCCCGACTGTTCGAGCAGGCCCGCACAGCTGCGCGCCATCATCTCGTGGCCGAGCCCGAGTGACCCGGCCAGCAGCACCGCATCCTGGGTCACGTCATCTCCAACCGGACGCGACCTGGCACCTGGCTACTGAAGCTCCTCCACCACCCAGTCGATCATCACGGCCATAAGGCAGGAGGTCCCGGCGAGAAGCAGCGCGATGCGTGCCTCTTTTCCCATGATGTCCCCTTTCGCGGGCGGTCCGGCTGGTGCGGACGGCCCGTCGCTGGCAGGTGGCGGTGTGAGGTCAACCGGCGGACCGGTTTGCGACATAGCTCAATGCCTTCCCCGCCGTCGTCCGGACTACATCCTCAATTCATGTAGTGCTGGCGCGTTATGGGGATGTGGTCCCCGGCACGTAGGGCGGATCTGGCCGCAGGCTTCCGCTGCGCCGACGAGATTCGGCTGCGCGGGGCTAGCTTCGCTGCGCGGGGCTAGCTCAGGTGCGCGCAGGGGCGGTGAGGACGTAGCGCTCTACCGCCTTCGCGAAGCCCTCGTCCTCGTTCGACGCGGTGACCCGGCGCGCCGAGTGCTGCACCTCTTCGCTGGCATTGCCCATCGCGATGGACAGCCCGGAGTGGGCGAACATGAGCACGTCGTTCGGCTGGTCGCCGATGGTCGCGATCTGCTCCGGAGGGATCTTGTAGCTGCCCGACAGGTACTTGGCCACGCTTCCCTTGTTCGCCTCGGGGTGGGTCACGTCCAGGTAGTACGGCTGCGACCGCGCGGCGGACACGTGATCACCGAACTGATCACGTGCCGCATCGGCCGCCGCCGCCACCTTGTCAAGGTCGTCGCTGACGCCGACGATCTTGACAAGGCCATCGGTGAGTCCGTCGTAGCTGGCGACCAGGGTGGGGTCGAACTGGACCGTGGCCTTCTCCTTGGCCACGTGCGGGCCGTTCAGGTCACGCACGTACCAGTCGGCCCCCTTGTAGAGCCAGACATCCAGCCCGGACGACTCGAGCAGCGAGATCGCGGGCCCGACCACGTCCGCCGGGATGTCCTGCTCCGAGATGACAGACATGTCGTCGCGGGTGTAGATCCCCCCGTTGAAGCCGGCGATCGGCGTCGTGAGCCGCAGCGGCTCGATGAGCATCGACATCCCGCGGGGCGGGCGGCCGCTCGTAACCGCGAAGAGCACGTCGGCCTCGCCCAGCTTGCGCACCGCCTCGATGGCGCGCGCGGTGAGGACCTTGTCGTTGGTCACCAACGTCCCGTCGACGTCGGCGAGCAGCAGGCGGATCGACGGTGCGCTCACGCCCGCCACCCTATCGGCTGCGGCCTCAGGCGACGCGGTCATGCCAGACTATGCAGACGTGGACAGGGAACGGGAAAAGCAGGTTGCGGCCGATGCGGCTGCCGAACTAGTGCGCGACGGCATGGCTGTGGGCCTTGGCTCCGGCACCACCACCGAGGACCTGCTGCCGGCGCTGGCCCGCCGGAAGCTGTCGATCCGCTGCGTCGCCGCCGCTCCGCACATCGAGCGGGAGGCGCGGGACGTCGGCCTGATCGTCGACGCGTTCGATTCCGTCGATCACCTGGATATCGCCATCGACGGGGCGGATCAGATCGCCGACGACGGCTGGCTGATCAAGGGTGGCGGCGCGGCGCACACCCGGGAGAAGATCGTCGGCGCGGCGGCCAGCCAGTTCGTGATCATCGCGGACTCGACGAAGAGCGTCCCGGCGCTTTCCCCGCCGGTCCCCGTCGAGTTGCTCCGGTTCGGTCTCGCGGCCACCATGCGTCACCTGGGCCAGGTGACGCTGCGCGACGTGCCGCCGAGCCCCGACGGCGGGGTCATCGCCGACTACCGCGGCGACGTCAGCGACCCGGCCGCGCTCGCGGCCTGGCTGTCGTCGGTGCCGGGGGTGGTCGGGCACGGGCTCTTCCCGCCGCGGATGGTGTCGCTGGTGCTGATCGGCCGGGGGGAGAACGTGGAGCGGCGCAGGCTGCAGCCGGCCGGCTAGCGGCCGAGACGCCGGCGCGCCGCCCGGTGTTACGCTGAAGCCCGCGCCTAGGGAGCACGATCCATGGACACAGCCAGCCGCGACTTTCCGCCCGGGAACCTGCGGGTGTCCGACGCTGACCGCGAACGCGCCGTCCAAGAACTGAGCGAGGCGTTTCAGGTCGGCCGGATCACGGCCGACGAACTCGACGAGCGATCCGGGCAGGCGCTGCGTGCCCGAAGCGGCAACGAACTGACCGCCCTGCTCGAAGACCTTCCGGTAGAGCGCACCCCGGCAGAGCCCGGCGGAGAGCCCGCCCCGGCGGAGCGCGCCACGGCGCTGGACCGGTCCCGCCGGCTCTTCGCCACCCGGACCGCCTTCGCCGCCGGCGTCGCCGCGATATGCTGCTCGGCGCTCGCCCTGGCCAACGGCCTGAACACCGGCCCCAGCCTGCAGCAACGCGAGCTGGCCCGGGACCTGCTTGCCCGCCAGGGCCTCTCGGTCCCGATTCCACCCGCCCCGGGCTTCGACTGGGCCGGCACGCTGACGCCGGCAGCGATCGCAGTCCTGCTCGTGGCGCTGATCATCTGCCTGCGGGTGCGGGTGACCCGCGCCGACGGCCCCTGACCCGCGGCGCCCGCGGCGGGCACCGCGGCGCGGTTCAGGCAGTCTCAGCGGTCGGCGGGGCCGCGGCGGTGTCCGCGATCACGAACGAGGCCTCCGCCTCGACCCGTCCCGCGGGGATGGACCGGTCTCCCGCGAGCAGCTTGGCCAGTGGCTCGGCCTTGTCGGCGCCGGTCACCAGCCACATGATCTGGGCGCCCCTGGCCAGAGCCGGGTAGGTGAGCGTCATCCGCCGGTGCCCCTGGTAGGGGCCGGTGACGGCCACCAGCCGGTCGGTCACCTCCAGCACCGGGTCGCCGGGGACCAGGGATGCGGTGTGCCCGTCCGGGCCCAGCCCGAGATGAACGAGGTCGAACCGGCCCGGCAGCAGCGCGGCGTACCCAGCTGCCGCCGCGTCAAGGTCGGGCGCTGTGACCGGCATGGCCACGACGCTGGCCTTGATGTCACCGAGGCTGTCGTGCAGGTGGGTCAGGTTCCGGTCCGGGTCACCGTCCGGTGCCGCGCGCTCGTCCACCTGGTAGAGCGTGACCTGGCCCCAGGGCATCTCCATGCGGGCCAGCTCGGCGAACATCGCCCACGGCGTGCGTCCGCCGCTGACCGCGAAGGTGAACTGGCCGTGCTCGGCCACGGCCGCCGCGGCCTGCCGCTGCACGTATCCGGCCGCCGCGCGCGCGACCAGGTCCGCGCTGGCCATGACCTCGAGTTGATGCTGCACGGTGCCCAGCCTAGGCCGCTGTGAGCGTCTTGGTCTGCTTGGCGATCCGCGACATCAGGTCCTTCCATGATTTGTCGAAGGCCTTGGCCCCGTCGCTCTGCAGCTTCGCCGCCAGCGCGCCGACGTCCACCCCGGCGTCCTTGAACCGGGCCAGCGCGGCGTCGCAGTCGCCGCCGTCGGCGGGCATCGTCGTGCCGACCTCGCCGTGGTCATAGAAGGCCGTCAACGTCTTGTCGGGCATCGTGTTGACCGTGAACGGCGCCGCAAGCCCGTGTACGTACAGCGTGTCGGGCGCCTCGGGGTCCTTCGTGCTGGTGCTCGCCCACAGCAGCCGCTGCATGCGCGCGCCGGAGTTTTCCAGCCGCTGCGCCCGCGGGGAGTCAAGAATCTGGCGGTAGGCCCGGTAGGCGTCGAGGCCGACCGCCAGCGCCAGCTTGTCCTTCAGCTCGGCCGGGACCTGGTCGGCAACGGCAGCGTCCCAGCGGGACATGAACAGCGAGGCTACCGATCCGACCACCGGGTCGAGGCCCTGGCTCACCCGGCGCTCGACGCCGTCGAGGAACGCCTCGGCCGCCAGACGGTACTGGTCTGCAGAGAACAGCAGCGTGACGTTGATCGGCACCCCGTTCGCCACGCACTCGGTGATCGCGGGCAGGCCCTCCGGCGTCCCGGGGATCTTGATGAACAGGTTCCGCCGTGCCGCGCGGACGTACAGCTCCGAGGCCGCCGCGATGGTCGCCTGCGTGTCGTAGGCCAGCAGCGGCGAGACCTCCAGCGACACCCAGCCGTCCACGCCGTCGGACCGCTCGTGGATGGGCAGGAACAGGTCAGCGGCCCGGCGCAGGTCATCTATCGCGAGGTCGAAGAAGAGGTCCTCGCCGGAGCGGCCCGCCGCGGACTTTGCCCGGATGTCGTCGTTGTAGTCGCCAGACTCGATGGCCTTGTCGAAGATCGACGGGTTCGAGGTGAGCCCGGTGACGTCGTAGTCGTTGATGTAACGCTGAAGCTGCCCGCTGTCGAGCAGGCCTCGCGTGATGTTGTCGAGCCACAGGCTCTGACCCTGAGCGTGCAGGGCCTCGGTCGGCTTCACGTCGGCTCCTTTCAGTGGGGTCGGGGGCCCAGCGATGGGCTACCCGCGGTCGGCGCGTTCAAGCTCCCGGCGCGCCCCGGCACCAGCCGGGCGCAGGCCGCGGCCCAGTGCGCCGGGCATGCCCGCTGAGAGCCGCGATTGATCACCGGCGCCAGCGTTATCAATCCGACCGATACCACGATCCAGAGCAGCAGTCCAGTGCGCGGCCAGCCCAGCCGCCGCCACACCCGGCGCACCAGGCCCCACGTCCGGCTGCACGCCCGGCCGAGCCCCCGGGCCGAGCCCCGGATCAGGCCCCGGCCCCGCCGGCGGCCGCGCGGCCGGTACCACCATCGCGAGCCCAGGATCTTCTCCCCGGCCGGCATCTCCTCGCCCGAGGTCAGCCGGCCGAACGTGGCCAGCAGCACGGCCAGGTCGGGGTCCGAGCCGGTCAGCGCGGTCTCGATCGTGTCGAGCGCGTGCTGTTCGCGTGCGGACAGGCTCATCGCGCGTCCTCCGTCAGGTTCCTGCCCTCCCCGCTCAGGTCCTCACAGGCCGTACTCCTGCAGCAGGTACAGCCAGAACTCGCTCACCGTCGGGAACGCAGCCACGGCGTGCCACAGCCGGTCCACCCGAACCTCGCCGGTCACCGCGACCGTGGCCGCGTGCAGGTGGTCGTTGACGCCGGGCCCGGCGATCGTCACGCCGATCAGGACGCGGCGGTCCTCGTCGACGATCGCCTTGGCCCGGCCGGTGTAGCCATCCGCCTGCAGCTGCGCCCCCGGGACGGACGCCATATCGACCTCCACGGCCCGGATGTTGAAACCGTCGGCCCGGGCCTGTGCCTCGGTGCGCCCGGCCATGCAGATCTCGGGGTCGGTGAAGATGGTCTGCGGCGCGCCGCGAAAGTCGGCGATGTCGCGCAGCCCCGGGCCGTCGTCGGGCAGCCCCTTAGCCTTGGCGACGATCACGTCTGCGGCCACCCGGGCCTGGTACTTGCCCATGTGCGTGAGCTGGTTGAGCCCGTTGATGTCGCCGACCGCGTACAGCCATCCGTCCGGCACACCGCTGGCCCGCATGCTCCGGTCCACCGCGACCGGGCCGTCCGGCTCCAGGCCGGCCGTCTCCAGGCCGATGTCGCGGACCACCGGCCGGCGGCCGGTGGCCACGAGGATCTCGTCCGCCTCGATCCGCGAGCCGTCGTCCACCTCGACGCTGACCGGCCCGCCGGGCACCGGCCGGTCCACCCGCACGGCCGAGTGGCCGAAACGGACGTTGATGCCCGACTCCTGCAACGACTTGGCGAGCAGTTCGCCGGCGAACGGCTCGGTGCGCGGCAGCAGCCGGTCATCGCGCACGAGCATGGTGATGTCCCGGCTGCCAAGCGACTGCAGCGCCTGCGTCATCTCGCAGGCGACCGGCCCGCCGCCGATGACGACCAGCCGCTCCGGGGCCTTGTGCACCGCGGTGGCGTCCCGGTTCGTCCACGGCCGGGCCTCCGCCAGCCCGGGCACGTCGGGTATCAGGGGGTCGCTGCCGGTGGCGAGGACGACAGCGCGGCGGGCCTGCAGCGCCCGCACGTCGCCGTCGGGGCCCGTGACCTCGACCCGCAGCGGCCCGGCCAGCCTGCCCTGGCCTCTGGCGAAGGTCGCCGGGTAGTGCTCGACGTCCCGGACCAGCTCGGAGTCGTCATAGTGGGAGACGAACTCGTCCCGGCGGGCCGTCACCGCTGCGGCATCGACCGGGCCGCGCATCTCGACGCCGGGCATCCGGCCCGCCGCCGCGGCCAGCTCCATCGGCCACAGCAGCGCCTTGCTCGGGATGCACCCGTAGTAGTTGCACTCCCCGCCGACGAGGCGCCGCTCCACGACGGCCGTGGTCAGCCCGCCGCGGACGGCCCGCTCGGCGGCCGACTCCCCGACCGGCCCGGAGCCGATCACGATCACGTCGAATACGCCGTCAGCGTCCGCCATGGCCCCCTCCGCTGTCGCACGCCATGTCGTCGTGAACCTCCACCTTCGCCCGGCCGGTGACGGGGCCACACCGTCAAGGCGGATAGTTCACCGCGAACGCGGCACTAGGCCGGCGCTAAGCCCGACCCGTGCTCCTGCTGCTCCATCACGATCCGCGCCAGCTCCACCCGCGAGCCGATGCTCAGCTTTCGGAATATCTGCCGCAGGTGGAACGCGATGGTGTGCACGCTCACGTACATCCGGTCCGCGGCCTGCTGGTTGGACAGGCCCTGCGCGACCAGCTCGGACGTCACCCGCTCGGTCTCGGTCAGGCTGTCCCACCCGGCCGAGGCCCGCTCGGCCGACCGGGCCCAGTGCCGGCGCCGCACGCCCAGCCGCCGCAGCCGCCGCCGGACCCGGGCCAGGTCGATCGCGGCGCCGGTCGTCCCGTACCCGTCCAGGGCCTCGCCCATGAGCTCGACGGCCCGGTCCTGGTCGGCCTGCTCGGCCAGCAGGACGCCGAGGTCCTCGGCGGCCGATGCCCGCGCCCACGGATCCTGATGCTGGGCCGCCGCCCTGGCCAGCAGGTCCGGGTCACGGCGGACCAGGCCGAGCGTGTGCGCCGCGGCCCCCGCCAGGGCCGCGACCTCGGGGTTATCCCGCGCCAGCGCCTCGGCCACGTCGGCGACGCTCGCCGCGAGCTCCTGGTCGCCCGCTGTCAGCGCGGTGCGCACCAGCCAGGCCGAGGTCGCCGGCTCGCCGAGGAGCAGCCCGCGCTGAGCCGGAAGGTCCGCGCAGATGGCCCTGATCTGCTCCAGCGCGGCGCCCGGACCCTCACGCACCTCGGTCACCTGGGCCTCCGCGAAGGTGGTCTCGGAGCGGGCGTAGCCGTCGGCGAAATGCATGGCCCGGGCCGAACGGCTCGCGACGTGATTTGCCGCGGCCTCGAGGTCCCCCCGCCGCAGCGCGATCACGGCGAGCACGCTGCGGGCGATCGAGGTGTAGCCGTGCGCGGCCAGGTTCCCGGCGCTGGCCAGCGCCGCCTCGCCCTCGGCCGCAGCGTCCCGCAGCCGGCCCCTGGCCAGCTGCATCCGGGCGCGCAGGATGGCCGGCAGCGCCGCCGATGGGATCGCGTCCAGCGCCGCGATGTCGGCCGAGCGCAGCACGCTCGCCGCCTCGTCGAAGCGGCGCAGATCCACCAGGCCGGCGGCCAGGGCCAGGCGCGGCTGGAACTGACGGGCATCCGGGGAGGCCACGGTGTCGTGGCGGGCCGCCTCGCGCAGGTA
>Ga0335074_10001950_pt1 | contig 28034 bp, 24 predicted proteins | sample Lox_Sample_23_FD_206715 | JGI IMG/M metagenome (GOLD analysis project Ga0335074, IMG submission 206715) | Soil microbial communities from Loxahatchee National Wildlife Refuge, Florida, United States - Lox_Sample_2.3 | ecosystem: Environmental > Terrestrial > Soil > Wetlands | place: USA...
TAGACCCTGGCCCAGACCGCGATCCCAAGCCCGAGCACCCAGAGGGCGAGGCCGATCCCGATGAGCCAGTGATCATGCGTGAGCGACGTCGACGTGTTCTTGCCGAAGGCACGCAGGCGGAAGACGAGCAGGAGGACGACGATGACGGCTACCCGGACGCCGGCGTACCGGGCCCACCGGTTCTGTCCGGCTTTGGCCCCTGCGGACATCGCGAGCCAGTAGATCCAGAAGGCTACCCAGCCCGCACCCATGACGATGGCGACGACAGGCATAGTCGGCGTTCCTCGCTTCCGGGGCGATTCGCTGCCGGTGATCCCGATGCGGCACTGGCTGGCGGCGGCCCCGTTAGCAGACTTACCAGACCGGGCAGTCGCGAGCGCGTGACGGATGTCATGAGATACGCCCGTGTCACCAGACGCGGCCGCGACCGCGCGGCAACGGCGGGTACGGCGCTGCCGTTTCCCGCCGTTGCCGTTCGCATCACGGGGTCGAGACGTTCCTCCACGTCGCGCCGGCGTTAAAGGTCTTCATCAGGCCAAGCCCGTACGCGAGTGCGGGGCCGCCGTTGAAGTGGACTCCGTAGCCCGCGCCGGCGGTGACAAATGCGAGGTCACGGATCTCCAGGCCGCCGTCGAAGAGCTCCTTCTCCTGCCACGTCTTACCGCCGTTGGTCGACCGGTAAAGGAAGGTGGCGCCGCTCGCGGCCTCGAGCTCGAGCACCTTCGGCTTACCGGGCGGCATCGCGAGTGAGACGACGTTGCCGGGCTCTGGCGGCGTGCCCGCCAGGTGGAAGGTGCGCCCGCCGTTCGCGGACGTGAAGACCTCCTTCGTGCTGCTGCCCGGCAGCGGGTAGGACTGATCCGAGCAGGCGATCGCGACTCTGGACGGAGAGGCCGCCGCGACCGCGCTCGCGGAGATGTCGGGAGACGGGCAGCTGAAGGACAGCTGAGACCAGTGCTTGCCGCTGTCGGTGGACCGCCACACGCCGGACTCGACCCCTGCGACGCCGACCCAGACCGAGTGCCGGGACACCGTAATCGCGTTCTGCGGCTGAACCCCCCGGACCAGGGTCCACTTAGCAGAGCCCACCCTGCTCTCGTAGAGCCTGGCAGTCAGGAAACTGGCGGTCGGTGACTGCACGGCGGCGAACGCAACGCCGTCCGCTGCGGCGAGTGCCACGACGTCGCCGTGCAGGAAGATCCGGTGCCACTGCACGCCAGCGTCGGTGCTGGCCCACAGCCCCGGACCGTACAGCCAGCCGTCTCTGACGTTGGCGAACAGCACGCTGCTGACCGCCGACCTGGGCTTGCTGGAGCCGGCCGGGACCAGCGAGACCCCTGGTGCCGGGAGAGCCTTCTTCCAGGCCCGCCCGCCGCTGGTGGTCGACTCGACCAGCGCCTTGCACGGCAGCAGGCTGCAGTCCCGGGCGCCGAGGATGAACCCCCGCCGCGCGGACACGAAACTCGCCGAGTCGACCTCAAAGCCGGGTGGCGGCGGCGGGCTGCCGCTCTCGGGCCTGGCGCCCGCGGCGCTGCCGGCACGGCTTCCGCTCGCGACCTGCGCCGAGGCAGTCGCCGCTAGCGCCGCGAGCAGGACGGGGATGGCAGATGCCGCAATTGTCCGGGCTAGTAACGTCCGCATAGCCACTTCCTTCAGTTGTCGTACGCCACACGCGACACATCGCCGCGTACCCGTATCGACGTCGGTCCGGTCAATCCGGTTGGAGGGAATCCTGTCGGGCGCCGGCGCGCTGACACGGTCATGACGGGCACGGGCATCAAGCGGATCGGGTTCTTGTCGTTCGGTCACTGGCGGGCGGACCAGGCTTCGCAGACCAGGTCGGCGGCCGACGCGCTGCTGCAGACCATCGAGCTGGCGCAAGCGGCCGAGGAAGCCGGCCTCGACGGGGCATTTGTCCGCGTCCATCACTTCGAGCGGCAGCTGTCCTCTCCGTTTCCGCTGCTGGCGGCGATCGGCGCGCGGACCAGCCGGATTGAGATCGGCACTGCCGTCATCGACATGCGCTACGAGAACCCGCTGTACATGGCCGAGGAGGCCGCAGCAGCGGACCTCATCGGCGGCGGGCGGCTCCAGCTCGGCATCAGCCGCGGCTCGCCCGAGATTGCGCTGCGCGGGGCCGAGTCGTTCGGCTACGTCCCGTCCGAGGGCGAGACCGACGCGGACGACGCGCGGCGGAAGGCCGGCATCTTCCTCGCCGCGATCAGCGGAGCGCCCGTCGCCCGGACCGACCCCGCCCGCACCGGTGTCAGCGGCGGGCTCGCCATCCAGCCGCAGTCGCCTGGCCTGGCCGACCGGATCTGGTGGGGATCCGGCACCAGGGCCACAGCACAGTGGGCCGCCGGGAAAGGGCTGAACCTGCAGAGCTCGACCCTGCTGACCGAGGACACCGGCGTGCCGTTCGACCAGCTTCAGGCTGAGCAGATCCGGCTGTACCGCGAGACCTGGGCGGAGCATGGCTGGGAACGCGAGCCCAGGGTCTCGGTGTCACGCAGCGTCCTGCCGATCACCGAGGACATCGACCGTGTGTACTTCGGGGGGCAGCAGCACGACGACCAGATCGGGCTGCTGGACGGCGCGCGCTCTCGCTTCGGCCGTACCTACGTCGGCGAGCCGGACCGGATCGCCGCGGAGCTTGCCGCAGACGAGGCTGTTGCGGCAGCCGACACGATCCTGTTCACGGTGCCGAACCAGCTCGGCGTCGCCTACAACGCGCGCATACTGACCACGATCGCGCGGCACATCGCGCCCGCCATCGGCTGGGCGCCAGCGAGCGCCGGCGCGACGGCCTGAGCAGCGGGCCACACTAAGCCAGCCCCGCTCAGTAAACGCAGGTCAGCCGGCCCGGCTCAGTCAGAACTGCGAAGCATCAGGATGCGGCCGCCGGGAGCTCTGCCCTCGACCTTGTCGAGCTCTACCACGATCGCGACGCCGCGCTGCCGGAAGTCGGCCTGCTGCTCGCGCGGGTTGGAGTTCGCGAAGATCGTGGCGCGGGCGGCCGGCTCCGTCTCCACTCTCGCCCTGCCATAGAACGTGTAGGTCGTCCGGACGGCCGGATCGTGGTAGAAGAGCGTGACCTGCGTCCTGGCAGCGATGTTCCGCGGCAGCCCGCCTTCGGGATCGCGCGCCCACAGCGCAAGCGCGTCGTCCCCGTACGCCTGGATGCTGCCCCGGAACGACAGGTGGATCTCGCTCGCCTCGTCGCTGTAGGCGATCAGCATCGGTGTCATGTTGTCCAGGGCGCCGTTGACGGCAGTCCTGATGTCGTCGGAGAGGCGGAGTTCTGCCGCTGGCACCGGTACGGGCGGCAGCGTGACCTGCTCCACCCGGCTGATCTTCGCTCCGGTGAACTCGAAGGTGAGCTCAAGCCCCCCGGCCGGGGCTGTCGCCAGCAGCGTCGCGGTCACGACGAGCCGGTCGCCGTCAGCCGTCGGCGGCGACCACTGCGCTCCCATGGCGAGCAGCCCGGCCATCCGCGGCTCGCGCAGCAACGCGAGCACCGCGTCGGCGCCGTCAGCCTTGCCGAAACTCGTCTGCACGACCACGTCATCAGCGAGGTGGCCAGCGAGCACCGCGCCGGCCGCGGCGGTGCCAGGGCTGAGCATCGCGGTCTGGTACGCCGCAACGGCGTCGGTCTGGTCGGTCATGGCACTCAGAACTCCAGGATCAGGCGGCCGCGGGTCCCGCCGGCTTCGAGGATCCGGTGCGCTTCGGCAGCATGCTCGGCCGGCAGCGTCCGGGCCACGCGGAGCGTCACCTGGCCCGCCTCGACCTGCTGGCGCAGGCGGTCGAGCTTGGCGTGCTCGCGCGCGTAGGTCCGCACGGTCACCGGGTGCCACGTGACGCCGCGATCGGCCGAGCCGGTAAAGCCGCGAACGGTCGCGATCCGACCTCCGTCGCGCACGGCCGGCACAATGCCCTCGTCGAGCAGCGCAGCATCGATGGCGCCGTCGGCTCCGTCCGGCACCACCTCACGGACGCGCTTCGCGAAGTGCGGGCCGCGCTCTACCACGACGTCGGCGCCGAGTCCGGTGACCAGTTCCCGGTCCTTCTCCGCGGCGTCGGCAATGACTCGCAGACCATCAGCTTTCCCGAGCTGGATGGCGTAGCCACCGACGGCGCCCGCCGCGCCCGACACCGCGAGAGTCTGACCTGGCTTCAGGTCAAGCAGGTCGAGTGCCTGGCGTGTGGTGAGACCGTTCATCGGCAGCGTCGCCGCCTCGGCGTCGGTCGCGCCGGCCGGCACTGCGGTGACGGACTCGGCCGGTACGACGATGCGCTCGGAGTAGCCGCCGTGGGCGCCCTGTGGCACGACAATCGCCATCACATGGTCGCCGACCTGCAGGTCCGTCGTCACGCCCGGGCCGATCTGCTCGAGCACGCCAGCGACGTCCATGCCGGGCACGTACGGCGGCGGCAGGCTGGTGGGCCGGCGACCGCTGCGCAGCCCGGTGTCGGTGGGATTGACTGCGGCCGCGTGGACGCGGATGCGTACCTCGCCTGGCCCGGCTTCCGGATCAGGAAGCTCAAGGATGTGGAGCGCGTCGGGGCCGCCGAACTCTGTCACTCCTACAGCTCTCATGGCTCGGTCAACCGCTGCGGGGCGGCCGTATTCCCGGCCGGTAAGGCCGGCCTCCGCGGGCCGCGGGCGGTGCTACGGTTGCCGCCGTGGCTGCCTCGGGTGTTGCCGTTGTCACCGGCGCAGGGTCGGGACTCGGCCGCGGGATCGCCCGGGCCCTGCTCGCAGCCGGCTGGAAGGTGGCGGTGGCTGGCCGTCGCGAGCCACTGCTGCGGGAGACCGTGCAGGGGCAGGCCGGGCAGGCTGGCGACTGGCCGCCTGACGCCGGCCTCGTGGTCCCGACGGATGTGACAGTGCCGGAGTCGGTGGCCGCGCTGTTTGGCATGGTCGCAGACCGATGGGGCAGGCTCGACCTGCTCGTCAACAACGCGGGCGTGTTCGGCCCGGCCGGCGCGGTGGACGAGCTGACGATCGAGCAGTGGCGCCAGATAGTGGATACCAACCTGACCGGCTCGTTCCTGTGCGCCAGCCATGCGGTCCGGATGATGAAGGCACAGGACCCGCGCGGCGGCCGGATCATCAACAACGGCTCCATCGCGGCGCACAGCCCGCGACCCGGCAGCGCTGGCTATACGGCCACCAAGCACGCGATCACCGGGCTGACAAAGTCGATCGCACTGGACGGCCGGCGGTTCGACATCGCCTGCGGCCAGATCGACATCGGCAACGCCGCCACTGAACTGACGGCGGCGATCGGCCATGGAGCGCTGCAGGCTGACGGCTCGGTGGTCGCGGAACCCACGTTCGACGCGCGCCACGTCGCGGAGGCCGTTCTCTACATGGCATCGCTCCCGCTGGACGCCAATGTTCAGTTCCTCACCATCACGGCCACGAAGATGCCGTTCATCGGCAGAGGCTGACGCTAGGCGGAGGCCTGTGCCGCTGTGGCTCATGTCACCGTTGTTGCTCGTGGCAATTAGCCTGGCATGCCAGCACGTGGCGTCCCCGGCTCCGTTACCGTCGCCCGGTGCTCGGTACTGGCTGGACTGCTGCCGTCGCCCTGGTGGCGGCCTTCGGCATAGCTCTGGTGGCCAGCCCGGCCGGCATCTCTGGCGCCGTCCTGCTGCTGCCGTTCCAGGTCAGCGTGCTCGGCACGCCGAGCCCGTCGGTCACGCCGACCAACCTGCTCTACAACGTCGTCGCCACCCCCGGCGCCATCTACCGGTACTGGCGCCAGGGGCAGACGGGTGGCCGCCTCACGGCTGTCCTGGTCGCGGGCACGCTGCCGGGCGTGATCGTCGGCTCGGTTATCCGGGTGGACCTGCTGCCCGGCCCGATGGTCTTCGACCTCGTTGTCGGGAGTGTGCTGGCGCCGCTCGGCAGCTGGCTGGCGTGCTCCAGGCCGCCCGGCGTAGTCAGCTCGGTCCGCGATGACCGCCAGGCCAGCTCGCCTGGCCTGATTCCGGTCCCGGCGCTGATCGTGCTCGCTGCTCTCGTCGGCTGCGTGGGCGGGATCTACGGCATCGGCGGCGGCTCCGTGCTAGCGCCCATCCTCACCGGGGCCGGCCGTCGCCCAGCCGAGGTCGCGCCCGCCACGCTGGCGGCGACCTTCGTAACCTCGGTAGCCGGTGTCGTCACCTTCACGATCCTCTCCGTCCACCAGCATGTCTCGGCCGCTCCGGACTGGACGACCGGGATCGCGCTTGGCATCGGCGGCCTGGCCGGCGGCTACACCGGCGCCAGGGTTCAGGCCAGGCTGCCGGAACTGGCGATCCGCCGGGTGATGGGGCTGCTGGTGCTCGCTATCGGCGTCCGGTATCTCTGGTCAGGCCTGGCCTGAGCCGCCCGGCCCGGTCGCGCGGAGCGTCGCCGGCAGCAGCCTCGGCGAGGCCAGCGCCACCGCGCCGAGCACCTCGGCTTCCTCGCCCAGCTCGCCGGGGATGACGCGGACCGAATCGGCGACAACGGGTGCGGCGTGCCGCGCGATGGACTCCCTGATGCCGGCCAGCACCAGTTCGCCGGCGGACCCGAGCGTGCTATCGACGATGACCGCGGCCGGGTCGATCACCGTGCACAAGTCCGCTAGCGGTCGGCCGATGATTCTGCCGAGGTCGCTGAAAACCCGGCTGACTGCCGGATCATGCTCGGCAGCCAGGGCGAGAACCTCAGAAAGCGCGAGCCGCTCCGCGTACGCACGCTCGGCGAACTCGACCAGCGACGGCCCGACCAGCGTCGCCAGGCAGCCGCGCCCGCCGCACACGCACACTGCGCCCTCGCCGGTCTCGCCGCGCGCCTGCACGTGCGCAAGCTCGCCGGCGTAACCCGCCGCGCCGCGAATCAGCCGGCCGCCGACGACCAGGCCAGCTCCGACGTTGCGGCCGAGCTTCGCGTAGATCAGGCTGTCTGCACCCCGGCCCGCTCCGAACGCAGCTTCGCCGAGTGCGCCGAGGTTGGCGTCGTTCTCGATCAGAACGGGAACGGCACGGCCATCGAACTCGGCCGTACGACCGGTCCGCTCGACGTGGCTCACCGGTCCCTGCACGTTCAGCACGACCGCTGCCAGCCGCTCAGCTGGCTGGCCGGACGATCGCAAGGCGGCTGTCAGCACGTCGCCGGCCAGGCTGGCCGGGGCCAGCAGTTCGGTCAGCCGGCGCGCAGCCGGCCCGCTCGTCCTCGCCACCAGCTCGCCGCTGAACGTCAGCACCGACGCGGTGCTGGCTGGCTCGCCGCCGGATACCACGCCGACCAGGCGCGGCGGGTCGGCCAGCGTCAGCGTTCGCGGCGGTCTGCCGACTCCGTCCGCGACGGCTTCGTGCTCGACGATCAGTCCGCGGTCGATCAGCTTGCCGGTCAGTCCGGCAACTGTGGTCCTTGGCAGCCCCGACTGGGCTGCGAGCGCCGCACGCGTGAGCGGACCTTCGCACTCGAGCTGGGTAAGCACGGCGGCCTCATTCTGGCTCAGGTGCAGGTCGATGACGTCCTCCGGAGTGTCCTAGCTGCCTCGGTTAATTATAACCGAATCGGCTAAATGGAGAGCGCCTTCCAATCACGAAGCACGGTCTGATTAAGCTGTGAACCCAGAGCGCGAAGATAGATATGACGGATCGAGAATATATAGCCGCCGAGAATACGGCTGAAGGCGTCGAGACCGCGATCACCGGCGTGACCGAGACCAGTGCAAGTGAACCGGCGGCACCGGCTCGCGCGGTGCGCCATGGCGGTACAGCCGGCCGGCCTAGCCTGCTCCGGGCGTTCACCTCGCTGCAGGACCGTGCCTTCCGCCAGTGGTTCGCCGCTCAGATGTTCTCCTCCTCGGGCACCTTTACGCAGGGCGTCGCCCAGTCCTGGCTTGTGCTGAAGCTGACCGGGAGTGCTGTCGACCTCGGGCTGATGGGATCGTTCATGTTCCTGCCGCTGCTGGTCGGCGGCCCGTGGGCAGGCGCACTCGCGGACCGCTTTGACACCCGGCGGCTCTTGATCGTGACGCAGAGCCTGCTCTTGCTGCTCGCGGCGCTGCTTGCTGCGCTTGTCGTGACCGGCAGCGAGCGATTGTGGCTGCTGTTCGTGATTGCGTTTGCGACCGGCGTGGTGTCCGCGGCCGACCAGCCGGCCCGGCAGGTGTACGTGTTCGAACTTGTCGGCGCCAGCCGGATCGCCAGCGCGGTCAGCCTCAACGAAGTCGTCCTGAACACCTCCCGGGTGGTAGGCCCGGCGGCGGGCGGCGCCTTTCTCGCCACCCTTGGAGTGTCCGCCTGCTGCTTCTTCAACGCGGCCACGTACCTGCTGCCACTGGCCGTGCTGGTTGCGCACCGAACCGCCGTCGAGTCCCGCGCAGTTGCCTCGGCAGGTCATGACGCGGCTGACGTTCCCGCCCGCGGCGGTGGCGTCGGGACGGAGCCGTCGGGCAACCGCACGGGGCGTCGTCCGGCTTCCGGCGGAAGGCTGGCCGGCCTGCACTACGCCTGGCGCCACCCGGCCATGCGCATCAGCCTGCTGCTCGCGGCAGCCTCCGGCATGCTGTTCGGCCTGCTCCCGGTCCCGCTGCTCGCCACCAGGGTGTGGGGCCTCGGCGGCGGTGGCTACGGCTTGATGGTGGCCATCTTCGGTGTCGGCGCGCTGCCTGGCGCAGTCCTTGCGGGCGCGGGACGCGGCAACCCGAGCGGACGGTCGGTCGCCGCCCTCGCGGTCGGCACCGCGGTTTCGATCCTGGCGACCGCGTACGCGCCTAGCCTCGGACTGATGCTGGCCGGCCTCGCCGTCACGGGGTGCGTGTCGATCTGGTTCATCGCGCGAGCCAACACGCTGGTCCAGCTTGCCGCTGACCCGGCCATGCGCGGGCGGGTGATGGGCGCCTGGACGATGGCGCTGCCCGGCTTCTCGCCGATCACCGGCCCGTTCGTCGGCTGGGTGACTGGAACGGCGGGCCCGAGAACCGGATTCGCGCTCGCGGGGTTCGCGCTCCTGCTCATCGCCGCGGCAGGCTGGCGCTCGCTCGCTACCAGACGGCCTGCCGCCAGCCGACACCTGTCATTGACGTCGAGCGACTAGCCCGCTAGCTTGACCGGCCGTGAGGGAGAACTTCGCGACCGTGCTGGAGACCGTCGCGGACGTCCGCGCTGACCGGCTCGCTGTCACGCACGGCACCCGCAGCCTGACCTGGCGCGAGCTGGACGACCGGGCCGCGAGGCTCGCGGCCTTCCTAACGGAGCGTGGTGTCGGTACCGACGACCGGGTCGCGATCGCGCTTTACAACGGCACCGAGTACCTGGAGACGGTGTTCGCGGTGCTGAAGGCGCGGGCCGTTCCCGTCAATATCAACTACCGGTACCGGGCCGGGGAGATGCTGCATGTCTTCGCCGACGCCGGCGTGGTCGCGGTTATCTTCGACGCCTCGCTCGCCGAGCGGGTAGCGAGCGCGAGCGCACAGGCGCCAGGCGTGCGCACCCTGATCCAGGTCGGGGACGCTGGCGAAGGGAACATAAGCGCCGGGGACCCTGGCGCCCTGGCCGCCGAGCCGGTGATCGGCTACGAGGACGCTATCCGCGGCGCCGCGCCGCTGCCGCGGACCGCGCGTGGTGTCGATCACTGGCTCATGTACACGGGCGGTACGACGGGTCAGCCCAAAGGGGTTCTTGTTGATCACAGCTGGCTGTATCCGGTCGCCAGCGGCAACGGGTTCGCGCTCGCGGGCGAGCCGGTGCCCGACTCGCTGGCGGAGCTGCGGGCGACGACCGAGCGGCTGAGCGCGGGTGGTGATGCGATCGTCTGCATCCCCGCGCCGCCGCTGATGCATGCGACCGGCATGTACACCTCGCTCGGCGCGCTGCTGGCGAGTGGCCGGGTCGTCTACCTCACCGGCCGGTCCTTCGATGCGGACGAACTGGCCGCGACGATCGCCGCGCAGCGGGCCGACACCGTCTCGATCGTCGGCGACGTGTTCGCGCTGCCGCTGGCCGATGCGCTGGACCGGGCGGCTGCGGACGGCAGGCCGTATGACCTGTCCAGCCTGCGGCGGATCCTCAGCGTCGGCGTGACCTGGAGCGCGGACGTCAAGCGCCGGCTGCTGGCGCATGGCGACTTCGTCTGCCGTGACCTGGTTGCTGCCTCGGAAGGCGGCCCGTTCGCGGTGAGCGAGACGCGGCGCGGCGATGACCTCGTCACTTCGCGCTTCACGCTTGCACCGGGCGCCAGGGTGATCGACGACGAGGGCAGCGACGTCGCGCCTGGCTCCGGGCAGGTCGGCATGCTGGCCGCGCCGGCCAACGACCAGATCGGCTACCTCGGCGACGATGCGAAAACCGCGGAGACGTTCCGCAGCTTCGGCGGGCGGCGCTGGGTCGTGACCGGCGATCTTGCCTCGATCGAGGCGGACGGCTCCATCACATTCCGCGGTCGCGGCAGCAGGGTCATCAATACCGGCGGCGAGAAGGTGTTCGCCGAGGAGGTCGAGCAGGTCCTGATTGAGCATTCCGGCGTCCGGGACGCGCTCGTGGTCGGGCTGCCGGACGCCCGGTTCGGCCACCGGGTCACCGCGGTGGTCGCGCCGGCCGATGGTTACGAACCATCAGCGGAGGACCTGGTTGCTCACGTCGCCGGGCGGCTCGCGGACTACAAGAAGCCGCGCGGCATCGTGTTCGTGGCTGCCATCCGGCGCAGCCCGTCCGGCAAGGCCGACCTGCGGTGGGCGCAGGAGGTGGCTGCCGCCTCGGCTGGCTAGCCGGAAGAAGAGGCTGGCGAAACCTGGCATCTGCCGGAGCGTCGGCCGTAACGGGTCTGTAATGTCCCTCTGCTTGCCTGATCGTGCCTGGTTGTCCGGTGACCAGGCCGGGTCGGAGCAGGCTCCCGTACTTCGTCCAATCAACATACAATCAGCAGGTGGCCAGCCGGCTACGGCGGCACCAGCGGGCAAGCCTGCGTGATCTTCGAGGAGGACGGGCTGGTAGACGTTGCCAGCGCACTGCGCGTCGAGCGGACGCCGGCGCCGGTGCGAGCACAGGTGCTGGACAATCTCCGGCAGGCCATCATCGAGCGGCAGCTTGCGCCCGGTCAGCGCCTGATCGAGCGCGAGCTCGTCGAGCTGACCGGAGTCTCCCGTACGAGCATCCGCGAGGCGCTGCGCGAGCTAGCCGCAGAGGGCCTCGTCACCGCGATCCCGAACCGGGGCACGGTGGTCGCCACCGTCACCGCTGAGGAGGCCAGGCAGCTCTACGAGGTGCGGTCGGTGCTGGAGGCGCTGGGTGGCCGGCTCTTCGTCGAGAACGCCAGCCAGGCTCAGCGCAACGCCCTGGTCAAAGCGCTGCAGCGGATCGAGAAGCTAGCGGCCAGGGGTGCGCCGATGCTGGCCGCCAAGGACAGCTTCTACGACGTGCTGTTCGAGGGTGGCGGCAACGAGGCGCTGCGCGCGGTCGTCGCGGGACTGCACGCGAGGGTGAGCGTGCTCCGGTCGCTGTCGCTGGCCGTTCCCGGCCGGCCCGCGGAGAGTCTCGCTGAGCTGCGCGCGATCGTCGACGCCGTGCTGGCTGACGACGCCGAAGGTGCTGCCCGCGCTTGCAGCCGGCATGTCGAGGAGGCCGGCCGCATCGGCGTGCAGGCTTTGATCGAGCAGTTCGGCCGCTAGCCGGAGAAAGCGTCCTTGTGCGCCGCTACCGGCTGGCTTTCTCAGTACCAATGACCGAGTAAGCCAGCCAGCACTTCGGATAACCGCGGCAGGCGGTTACTGGACCAGGTTGTACATGGCGCTGACCACGTTCTCGAGGCCGACGGTGGCGTTCGCCGAGCCGGCCGTGAGGTTGATCGGGCCGCCGCTGGCCGTGAGGGATGCGCCAGCGGTCACACTGGCGTCGGCGAGTTGCCCGCTGACCACGCTGACGGACATGCCAGCCTCGGCGCCGGCCGAGACCGGTCCGATGGAGCCGCCCACCTTGGCGCCGACGGTGATGGTCATGTCGCCGTTGTATTTCGCGGACACCTTGGCAAACGGGCCGATCCACCCGGACTGCGCGCTCACGCTGACCTTCTCGCAGTTCACCGAGATCTTGAGGATCCCCAGCGAAATCTTGAAGCTAGCCCGCTTGAGGCTGTCAGGGCAGCCAGCGAATGTCTCCTTGGGGTCAGACGGCGGGTTCTCGTCCGGACCTGTCGCATCCGCACAGCTCGAATCACTGAACGTGCCGAGGCCCAGGTCTGCGGCCGCTTCCCAGTTCCAGACCGCGTCGGTGATCAACTCGATGTTGCTCTGCTTGGTCTCGTCCAGGAAATCAGCCTCGTCCGCGGCCATAGCGGGGTCCTTGATGTTGGCGAAGACGCCAGAGGCCCACTTCGACTCCGCAGTCCACCAGGCATGCAGGTCCGCATCCCAGTCGACGATGTCGGCGTGGAACGTCTCGGTCTGCTGAGTGAGCCACTGCTGGTACTCCGGCTGCAGCGTGCAGATGTTGTCGCCGGTAGCGATCAGCGTGTCGATCTCGGTATCCTGCGTGCCGCCCAGGCCCATGACGTCCTGCCAGAGGGTCAGTGCTGCCGACTGATCCGCGGCTGCGTTCTCCTTGTCAGTAGCCCAGCCGCCGAGGACCGGGTCTGACGCGTAGTTGGCCAGGTCGAAGATACGGTTCCTGGACACCGGTGGCAGCTTCCAGATTGCTGTGGCGAAGCCGTTGGCGCTGTCGGAATTGATCGCGTTGAACGCATCCTGCTCGAATTGATAGAAAGACTGGCCGTCCTTGATGATGTCGCCGGCAGTCTCCGGGTACGAGAACTGGGGCCAGACCCCCGCTTTGCCGAGGCTGGTGTCCATGATCTCGCCGGGCGGGATCTCGGTGTCGCCGGTCTCGTCGATGGTGGTGTGGTCGCCGGGGAGTGCGCCGGCGATCAGCATCCTGGCCGCCTGCGCGTTCTTTCCCTGGCAGGTAAGCGCGCCGGCCAGGTTCAGCTTGGCCGCATCGAGCGTGGGGGCCTTCGCCACTGCCTGCGATAGGACGCTGGCGGCTGCGGCCCACTGATGCAGCCCCAGTAGTGCGTAACCGCGGTCGTTGAGCTCGGTAGCCTGCTCGCTGATCCCCGTCGGATGCTGGAGTGTGCCGCCAATGGTGGCAGCTTTGTCCAGCAGCGCGATCGCGTCAGCATGCTCGCCGAGCTGACCCAGCACCGCGCCGAGCCCGTCCAGGACGACCCGGCTGCGCGGATCCTTGTCGTAAGCAGCCAGCAGCGCGGCGAGCGCACCAACCGGGTCGCCAGCCGCCTCCGCGGAAGTGGCATCCAGCTCTGCGTCGGCGGGCTTGGTGTCCCGGCCCGCGTCTACCTTGCCTACCTTGGACCGGCCGGCCTTGTCTTCGATCGATCGTGCCTCGCTGAGCGCTTCCGTCAGCGACGCGTGAGCCGATTCGGCCTTCCCTGCGCAGTCGGCTGTCTTGTCCGACGTCAGCTCGGACTGCAGGATGCTCGCGGACGGCACCACGTTCGCGTCCGACAGCGCGATCGTCACTGCCTTCGAACTTGCTCCGCTGGTACCTGCTGCTGGCCGGTCGGCGGTCGTCGAGGCGTCTGCGGTTGTGGCGCTCAAAGCCAGAAGTGCGCTCGCCGCGACGACCGCAGTACAGGCGCGCAAAAATAACGTGGCTGACGGATTGTGCATGGTCGGGCCTCCTGCTGTTGACGGCCAGCGACCAGAGTCGGCCGATGGGCTTAGCACGAGGCTGTCATCGGGCAGTTCGCGGGCGCAGCGTGGAAACCCACACTCTTTGGTCGCGGTGCGCTCGGCTCAGATCAGATGCGAGTCCCGCTGCCGGTTCACAGAGATACCGGCACGGATAGGCAAGCCGCGCCATAAATTGTATGATGATCAGACGGTTTACCCCTGCGTGGCGCGCGGTGCGGCGCGCGGCCGTCTCCACCGGCACCTGGAGGGACAACTGCGATGGACGATGGCGATGGCCAGACACGTCTCGAACGCGGGCTGAAGTTACGGCGACGGTCGCTCGGGGACGGCTACGTCGACAACGCGCTCGCGGCCGCCACCGATTTCACCCGGCCGATCCAGGAGTACGTCACCGAGACCTGCTGGGGCGACATCTGGAGCCGCCCCGGTCTGGACCTGCGGACGCGCAGCCTCGTCAACCTCGGGATGCTGGCCGCGCTGAACCGGATGACCGAGTTTGGCGTGCACGTCCGCGGCGCCGTGCGCAACGGCTGCACCGAGTCGGAGATCCAGGAGGTCCTGCTGCAGACGGCCGCGTACTGCGGGGCGCCTGCGGCGATTGAGGCCTTCCGGGTCGCCGAGAAGGTGCTGCACGAGCTCAGGGACGAGATCCCCGTCTGACTGCTGCCGCAGGCCGAGCCGGCGCCCCATCAAGCGGACGTGCGTGACCTGCGTGACCTGCGTGCTGAGCCGACGCGGCCCGGCGCCGACCTCGATTGGTCAGCGCCGCGTCCTCAGCACCGGGGATCAGCGGGCAACGTACCCGCCGTCCACGGACAGAATCGTGCCGGTGATGCCACTCGCCGCGGCCGAGGCGAGGAACACGATCGCCTCCGCCACCTCGTCCGCGGTCAGGATCCGGCCGATCGGATGGTTGCTGATCGCGGCCGCCCGGCTCGCGGCCGGGTCCGGGTCGGCGGCGGCGTCCCGCGCGTGCGCGATGAACTCCGTATCCACGGCGCCCGGCGCCACTGCGTTCACCCGGATGCCGCGGTACGCATGCTCGACCGCGAGCTGGCGGGTCAGCTGGACGATCGCGCCCTTGGTCATCGAGTAGATGGTCTGGTTCGGCATGCCGACCAGGCCGGAGATTGAGGCGAGGTTGACGATCGATCCGCTGGTCTGCGCCAGCGCATCAAGGGACTCGCGGGCGTGTACGAACGCGCCGCGGACGTTCGTCGCCATCAGCGCGTCGAAGTCTTCGTCGGTGCACTGCTGCGTGGGCTTGCGGAGGAACAGGCCGGCATTGTTGACCAGGAGATCCAGGCGGCCGAACCATTCCACCGCCATGGCGACTGCGCGCTGCGCCGATTCCGTCCTGGCCACGTCCGCTTCGAGGGGCAGCACGATGCCATCCTCGGCGAGGTCGGCGACTGCGGGCGAGATGTCCTCGGCGATGATCGCGTAGCCGCGCTCCCGGAGCAGCCTGACGACAGCGCCGCCGATCCCGCCGGCTGCCCCGGTCACGATCGCGACGCGCTCTGGTACCGGGCCAGGCGGGATCGCGTCAGTCATGGTCCCTCCGTTCGTGCTGGTGAGTGTCTCCGGCGAGTACCGAGTCGTGTCCGCCGGCCAGGCTGATCTCCGCCACGTGCAGGCCGTCGTCGTAGATCCGGCTGGGGAAGCGATCCCAGAGCCTGCCGTCGTGGAACGGGAGCACCCGGCCGCAGTCCTGCCCGACCCAGGAGAGTGCCTGGTCGACCGCCGCCAGCCAGACCGACTGGCTCCCGGTCGAGGTGCCGATCGGCTCGAGCACCCCGTCGCCGTGCAGGCCCTCGATGTTCTCGTAGATGTAGACGTTGTCGCCGGCGAACAGCCAGCCGCCGTCGGCCGCGTTTTCCACGAGCACGAACTGCGATCCGGCGGTGTGCGTGTCGAAGGCCGGCCGCAAGTCGATCCCCGGCATCGGCGTCAGGTCGCCATCGGCGTAGGTCACCTCGCCCGCGCGGGCTCTGGCCGCCAGTTGCTCAGGCAGGTCCGGCTGGCAGGCCCTGGTGAGGAACTCGAAGCGGCGCGGCAGCGCCAGCGCCGCCTGGTACCGCTCGATCTCCCGGCGCTGGATGTAGACGTGCGCGTTCGGGAAGCTGCCGACGCATCCGGCGTGGTCGAAGTGGTTGTGCGTGAGCAGCACCACGTCCACCGCCTCGGCCGCGACGCCGAGCCGCCCGAGCATCTCGGCCGGGCTGCGCCAGTAGTTCTCGCCGTACTTGGCGGTGATCCGCTCCTGCGCGGCAGGCTCGTAGAACCCGGTGTCGACGAGGACGCAATGCTCCGCCGAGCGCACCAGACCGAAGCAGTACGGCATTCGCCGGTGCCCTTCGTTCGGCTGCGCTGACAGCAGGTTGCTTAGCGGGAACCGGTCGACGTACCCGTACTCCAGCAACCAGATCGAGAAGTCAGCCACCGCGCACCCGCCCGTCCGGCGTCAGTCCCCGGCTGAAGCCGAGAGCTCCTCGGCCAGGATCGGCACGGCTGTTGTTGCCGCGTGGATGCCGATGACGCTCACGATCTCGAGGACCTCGACGATTTCCTCGGCGCGCGCCCCGAGCCGGACGGCGTTGCGCATGTGCAGCTTCAGTCCCGGCGCGTACAGGTGTGTGGCAGCGGCGTCGAACGCGATGTAGACGAGTTCCTTCACCACTGGCGACAGCACGCCCTGCCGCCACGGCAGCGACGAGAACTCCAGGTACGCCGCGAACAGCTCCGCGTCCAGCTCGAGCAGCCCGTCCCAGAACTCGTGCCAGTAGCCGCGGCTGGCAGTGAACTCGGCCTTCAGCTGCTCCTGCTGCTCCGTCAGCGGCGCGGGTCCGGTCCGCTGGCCTTCCTCGGTCAGGACCTCGATCAGCAGCGGAATGCCGATGTTGCAGGCGTGAATCCCGAGCGTGCTGGTCAGCTCGAGCACCTCCATCACCTCGGCAGCCGACGCGCCAAGGTCGAGGGCGGCCCTGATGTGCTGACGGATGCCCGGCGTGTACAGGTGCGTTGCTGCTGCGTCGGCCGCTATGAAGATGAACTCGCGGACCGTCGGCTCCAGGTGCCCCTTGCGCAGCGGAACGGCCGACCAGTCGAGGTAGGCGTGCAGGAACTCGGCATCAAGCTCAAGCACCCGCTGCCAGGCGTCACTCCAGGTGCCCCGCACCGCGATGAACTCGTCCTTGACCTGCTGCTGGCGGGGTGTCAGCTGCGGCGCTGCCTTCGTCATCTGCTGCCGTCCCGGATGGCCACGTTCCCGTCCTGATCAGTGTTGTGAACCCACCGGGCGATCTCGGTGTGATCGGCGCCAGGTGGCATCTCCTGCGTCGCGCGGACCCAGGCGTCCAGCGCGGCGCGACTGGCCTCGGCCGGCAAGCCCGCCGCGTCGGCAAGCTGCAGCGCGATCTTCATGTCCTTGACCATGAAGCTCATGCTGAAGCCGGAGTCGAAGGTGGCCGGCAGGATGTACCGCGGCCACTTGGTCTGCGTCGACCCGCTGCGGCCGCTGGAGCCGTTGACGATGTCGACCATGACGGCGGGGTCGAGCCCGAACGCCTGGCCGGCCTCGATCGCCTCGGCGCTGACCAGCAGATGGGCCGCGGACATCAGGTTGTTGAGGGCCTTGATCGCGTGCCCGGCGCCGGCGATGTCGCCGGCGTGCACGATCATGCCGCCGAGCACCTCGAACACCGGCCGCATCCGCGTCAGCGCGTCCGCCGGGCCGCCCGTCATGATCGTCAGCGAGCCCGCTCGCGCGCCGACGACGCCGCCGGACACGGGCGCATCGATCATCGTGACACCGCCGGCACCGGCACGCTCGGCCAGCGCGCGCGTCCTGGCCGGCTCGGACGAGCTCATATCGACCACCAACGTCGGCGGCTTGATCCGCGCCAGCAGCCCGTCGCCCAGCAGCCCGTCGCCGAGCAGTACCGCCTCGACCGCAGCCGAGTCCGGCAGCATGAGGATCACGGCGCCGGCGCCGTCGGCCACCGCGGACACGCTGCTGGTGACGGTCACGCCGGGAGTGCCGGCCAGCCGCTCCCTGGCCGCCCCGGCCAGGTCGTAACCGCACACCTGGTAACCGGCATCAGCCAGCCGCCGCACCATCGGCTCGCCCATATTGCCAAGACCGACGAAGCCGATCGTGGCGGTAGTGCCGAGCGCAGCGGCTGCTGCCCGTGGTCCGGCCGACGTCACCGGGCGCCGCCGTAGTCGGCATCGGAGACCTCGCCGTGCCAGCTGGTGATGCCCAGGGAGACCGCCAGGTGCAGCAGCATGCTGTCCGGCCCGCCGCCATGCCAGTGCAGTTCGCCCGGCGGCGCCCAGACGACATCGCCGGCGCCGAGCGGCTGCGCCCCGCCGTCCCGCGTGCCGATCAGCCCGCGACCGTCAAGGACATGCAGGAGCTGGCCGTGCTCGTGCGAGTGCCAGTAGGTCCGCGCGGCGGGACCGAAGAACACGCTGGTCACCGTCACGCCGTCGGTGCCCGCCAGCAGCGGATCGCCGTACACGGCGCCGGTGAACGTCGTACTGCGCTGCTCGCTGGGCTTGCCGCTGCCACTGTGCCGCCTGATGATCTCCATCGCTGCCCTCACTCGTCGTGCTGCTGCTCGTACAGGCGGATGCCGCCGGCCAGGTCACCGAGCGCGTCCACCACCTTGTTACTGATCTGGTCGCGGTAGCCGAGGCTCTCCGCCAGCCCGAACGCGGCCATCGGCCCGGCGGCCTGCAGCGCTGGCACGCCGAGCTCGCCCAGGCACGCGGCGTACAAGCTGACGTCCTTGCTCATCAGCGCGTTCGTCAGGCCGCCCTCGAGATAGTCGCCGCGGATGATGTGCGGGAAGCGATTAAGCGTGGCGAAGTTGACGCCGCTACTGGCGTTGATCACGTCGAGCACCTTCGCCAGGTCGAGGCCTGCCTTCCGCGCCGCGAGCATCACCTCGGCGGTGGCCGCGAGGCTGACCGCGTTGAGGAAGTTGTTGAGGACCTTCGTGAGATGACCGGCACCCGGCGCGCCCATGTGCACGACCTTGCTGGCGATCGGCTCGAATACCCAGGCGACCGACTCCAGTACCGCAGCGGCTCCGCCAACCATGATGGTGAGCGTGCCGCGATCGGCGGCCGCGGCGCCGCCGGAGATGCCGGCGTCCAGGAAGTCGACCTGCCGGGCGGCAAGCTCGCCGTGCAGGGCGATGCTGGAACTCGGCGCCGCGGTGGACAGGTCCACGACCACCTGGTCGGCCCGCCCCGTCTCGAGGATGCCGCCGGGGCCGCGAACGACTGACTCGATGACCGTGCTGTCCGGCAGCGACAGCAGCACACAGTCGCTGCCCTCGGCCACCTCGGCGACGGACCAGGCCGGGGTCGCCCCGGCCGCCGCCGCGCGCTCCGGCACCGGGTCGTAGCCGAGCACCGGATACCCGGCGGCGACGAGCCTGCGGGTCATCCGGCCGCCCATGTTGCCGAGCCCGACGAACCCGACCCGCTGACCGCTCACTCGTCAGCCCGCCAGGCTCGGCCCGTCCAGGCTGCGCCGTACAAGGCGGCGTCGTGCGCGGCCGTGTCCCACGCGCCCGCGCCGCCGGATGGCCGCACGCTGCTGACGATGCTGGCGCCGCCGTCAGCTGAGACCACTTCTCCGGTGATGTAGGCGGCGTCGTCGCTGAGCAGGAATGCGACGACGCCCGCGACGTCGTCGCCAGTGCCGGCCCGGCGCAGCGGAGTCGTGCTGGCCCGCCGTGTCATGTCGTCCAGGCCGCCCGGAACGTCCGGCGTCGCCGCGAACAACTCGGTCGGCACAATGCCCGGTGCCACCGCATTCACCCGGATGCCGAGCGGGCCGCCGTACACGGCCGCACCGTGCAGGATGCCGAGTACCGCGTGCTTGGAGGTCTGGTACGGCAGCAGGTCGGCGCTCCCGCGCAGGCTGCCGATCGACGCGGTGATGACGATCGCGCCTGGCGCGCCCGCCTGTCCCTCTCCGGCTTGTGCTGCGTACTGCCGGAAGGCCTCGCGGACGCCGAGGAAGACGCCACGCACGTTCACGGCCATCACCCGGTCGAAGTCCTCCGCGGTCAGTCCCGGCAGCGGCGCCAGCGGCCCGGCGATGCCGGCGTTCAGGTGGTGGAAGTCCACGCGGCCGAAGCGGCTCACGGCGGCGTCGACGTATCGCGCGACACCGGTCTCGTCGGAGACGTCAGCGCCGATCCACGCGCTCGGCTCCGGCAGCGACTCGGCGACCGCACGGGCACCCTGCTCGTTGATGTCGACGGCGACCACGCGCACGCCTTCGGCGGACAGGCGCCGGGCGGCGGCCGATCCGATCCCGCCGGCCGCCCCGGTCACCACCGCCACTCGCCCGGCCAGCCCGCGCAGGCCGGCCATCACCCAGCTCCGGCGGGCGCGCCGATGCGCACCGCAAGCGCGGTGCCGCCGACCTGTGGTCCATCCACAGGAGCAAACCGCTGCATGACTTCCGGATCGTGCCCGGCGACGAGGTAGTGCGATCCATCCGTCGTGAGGGAACGGAGTAACTCGAAGCCGGTGTACATCGCGGGCAGGTCGGCCACATGGGTAAATGGCCGGTCCAGCCGCATTTCCTCGTAGTAATGCAGCGCGTCAGACGCGATCACTGCGGTGCCGTCGGCCAGTTCCGCCGTCACGATCAGCTGGCCGGGCGTATGGCCGCCTACCTCGATCGCCGCTACGCCCGGAGCAATCTCCTCCCGCGCTCCACCTTGGAGTCCGCGCAGGAGCCGGAGGCGGCCGTCTGCGCGTACCCGCCGCAGCGCGTCGATGTCATCAGTCTCGGCCGAGGTCGCGAACAGGGGGCGCGACGCTAGCGGTCCGGTCCAGAAGTCGTACTCGCGCTCCGACATGACGACCTCGGCAGCACCGAACGCGTCCAGGTTGCCGATGTGGTCGTAGTGCCCGTGCGTGGCGATCAGCAGGCTCACCTCCGATGGCTCGATGCCGAGCTGGCGCAGCGCGTTCGCGGGCGCCATGAGCATCGTCCGGCCGCGCCGCCCGCCGCTGCCGGCGTTGAAACCACAGTCCACGAGGATCGTCGCGGCCTGGCCGCGCAGCACCCAGAAGAAGTAGTCCATCGCGGCGTCCGCGTCCGGCTCGCCATAGAGCTCGTAGTGCAGGAAGATGTCGCTTCGCGTGGTGCTGCGGCTGCCGTAGCGCACGGCGATGACGTCGTAAGACGCTCGATCGCTGACCGATCCGCCGCCTGCGTGCGCCACGATCACCTCGCCCATAGTCGCGCGTCAGCTACTTACAATGGGCAGTTTCCGCGCCGTCCGCCAGGCGGAAACCACCCTATTGCCATCGAACGATATCTGGCTACGATGTATGTCTGTCATACAAACTTCTGAACTGCCGCGGGCGTCCGGAGACTGCTCGCAATCCCGGAGGAGGTCTCGGCTGGCGCGCAGTCGTTTCGCTGACGCAACCGAGATGGGAAGCGGACCTGGGGGTCCTTGAGGGCTGCATCAGCGTCGAGAGGAGAGCTCATGCACGTTCGAAGATCAGTTGGCACATCGGCTTTAATTCTGGTCGGCGCGCTGGGAGCGTTCGGGCTTGCCGCTTGCGGCTCCAGTAACTCGGGAGGCTCGTCCGCAAGTAGCGCACCCCCGTCGTCCACGGCGTCAGCGGCGCCGATTACTACCGGCGGCTACCACCCGATCAGCAACTACCTGGCCTTCATCAACGGCAAGGCAGGCAAGGCCAATCCCAAGCTGTCGCCGGTCTACGTCGGCGTCATCAACCAGCAGGGCGGCACCGCCGACATCGCGCCCGAGTGGACGTACGGCGCCGACATCGCGGCCGATTTCATCAACGACCAGGCCGGCGGCATTGACGGCCACCCGGTCAAGATAGTCACCTGTTTCATCCCGGACACGGTCTCCAGCGCGGCGCAATGCGGCCAGCAGATGGCCAACAACGCCAAGATCTCGGCGATCTCGGTCGGTGCGGTTGCGGTCGGCAACGAGGCGATGGAGTCTGCGCTCGCCCCAACCGGCAAGGTCATGGTCTTCGGTGTCTCCGTGAGCCCGGTCGACACGACCTACAAGAACGGCTACATCCTGTTCGGCGACGCGACCCATGTGGAAGCGCCGCTGGCGACCTTCATCAAGCAGTATCTGCACTCCAAGAGCGTGGCGATCGTCTACCCGGAACTGCCGGGCAGCAACGTCGACGCTGAGATCACCGAGGCGGCGCTCAAGTACGAGGGCATCCCGGTGAAGGTTGTGGGCTTCGACCCGACCACGACGAACCTGTCTGCGCCGCTCATCGCATCCGGTGCGGCGACCGCCGGCCTGGTGATCAACGACTCGCCGGCGCCGACGATCTGCTCTGCCATCTACAAGGCAATCAAGCAGCTGAACATCACTACTCCGGTGCTCGCCAACGTGCCGTGTGACAACCCTGTCACGGCGCAAGGCGACGGCGGCCAGCTGCCGGTTGGCTGGTACTACGCCAGCGCGAACCCGCTGCCGGGCGACTCCGCCGACCCGAGCCTGGCTGCGTTCAAGACTCTCGCCGACAAGTACGGCGAGAAGACCTGGGACGCAGACGCCTGGACGGCCGACTCGTTCGCTCAGTTCCTCACCATCGCCAAGTGGGACGGTCAGCTGCTGAGCGCGGGCAAGCCGATCACGGGAGCGAATCTCAATGCGATCGCGAAGACGTTCAAGGGCCCGGTCCCGCAGGGTGCACCGACCCTAGTCTGCGGCTCGTTCGCAGCCGCGCCCGCCGTCTGCAACGACGAGGTGTCCTTCTTCCAGAACACCGCCCCCGGTGTCATGAAGGCCATCGCCAGGTGGATCGGCCCGCCAGCGGGCTTTGTGATTCCGAAGAACCTCGAGTAACGAACGCCGGTGTCCCGGTCCGGACGCTGCTGGTCGCGTCCGGGCCGGGCATCACTGAACGAAGGGGCTGCTTCGTGGAGCTGCAGGGACAGGTGGCGGTCGTGACCGGCAGCGGCCGCGGGTTCGGTCGCGCGATCGCCCTGGGTCTGGCTGAGGCCGGGTCTGCGGTCGTGGTCAGCTCACGCACCCAGTCCGAGATCGAGGCGACGGTCAAGTCCATTCAGGACGCTGGCGGGACCGCGGTGGGCGTCCAGGCGGATGTCACCAGCCTGGCCGACGTCCAGGATCTGCGCGCGGCAGCCGAGGAGAGCTTCGGTCCGGTCTCGCTGGCCGTCCACAACGCCGGCGTGCCATGGCCGTTCGGCCCGACCTGGGAGGTGGACCCGGCGCGGTGGTGGAGTGCTCAGCAGGTGCACGTCCTTGGCGCCATGCACTGCATCAAGACGTTCGTGCCCGGAATGGCGGAACGGCACAACGGCCGCGTCGTGGTCATCTCGAGCGCGGGCGGCACCAGGGTGGCGCCGTACATGTCCGGGTACGGGGTCGCCAAGAATACCCAGATCCGGCTGGTTGAGTTCCTCGGCCATGAAGGTCATGAGGCAGGCGGCGTGTCCGCCTTCGCCGTGCACCCTGGCGACGAGCTCACCGGCATCTCGGACCTGACGATGAACGACCCCGACGCGCAGCGCTGGGTGCCCTGGTTCGTGGACCATCTGCACGAGAAGGTCGGCGAGGACAGCTCGGCGGGCTTCAAGGCCTGCGCGGACCTCGTCGTCAAACTTGCCAGCGGTCGCTATGACCGGCTGTCAGGCCAGTACCTCACGCCGTTCGAGGACCTCGACGCCAGGCCGGACTCGGTCTTCGAGACGCCGTCACTCGCCCCCCCGCCCTAGCCAAGCTCACCCCCCGTGACCCAGTGAGGGAGGAGAAGGGTCATCGACAAGGTCATCGCAAGCCCGGCCGACGCGGTCCGCGACGTCGGGCCTGGCAGCGTCATCGGGATCGGTGGCTTCGGCGTCATTCACGGCTTTCCCGTCCACCTCATCACGGCCGTGTGCGACCGCGACGTCCCCGACCTGGTTCTGGTATGCAACTCGCTGGGCGCGCAGCCGTCACACCCGGTGGCGCTCGTCCGGCATGGCCAGGTTCGGAAGCTGATCGCTGCCTTCTCCGCCCGCGCTGGTGCCGTCGTCGAATCGGCCCAGTCGCTCAGCCCGGTTCCGCTCGAGGTGGAACTCGTCCCGCAGGGGATCCTGGTCGAGCGGCTGCGCTGCGCTGGCGCTGGGCTCGGGCCGTTCTACAGCCCGGTCGGCCGCGACACCGTGCTTGCAGACGGCAAGGAGCGGCGCGAGTTCGACGGTCAGGGCTACGTGCTCGAGCAGCCGCTGCGACTCGACTTCGCCTTGATCTACGCCAGCAAAGCCGACCGGGCGGGCAACCTCGTCTTCCGCGGCGCTAACCAGAACTTCGGCCCGAGCTTTGCCAAAGCCGCCGGCGTTGTCATCGCCGAAGTGGACGAGATCGTCGAGGTCGGCGAGCTGACGCCGGATGAGGTCGACCTGCCCGGCATCTTCGTCGACCGGGTGGTCCGCTCGCCGGAGCCGAGGACACCGCAGTGGCGTGAGCCGCGGGGCGAGGAGGACCAGCGGCGGTACCTAGGCCGGCCTGGGCTGACCCCGCGTCAGATCGGGGCGCGAGTCGCCGCGCTGCTGCCCGAGCACAGCTATGTCAATCTCGGCGTCGGTCTGCCGACGCTGGTCTCCGATCATCTGCAGGGCAGGGACGTCGCGCTGCACGCGGAGAACGGCCTGCTTGGCTACGGCGGCCGGCTGAGTGCGCAGGACGCGGATGACGACATCTACAACGCCGCGTCCGAGCCCGTCGCACTTCGTAACGGCGCCAGCGCTTTCGACACCGTGGCGGCGTTCGAGATGGCGCGCGGCGGACGGCTGGACGCCGTCGTGCTCGGCGCGTACCAGGTCGCCAGCGACGGCTCCTTCGCGAACTGGACCACGCCGCAGATGGACGGCGGCGCGATCGGCGGCGCGATGGATCTCGTTGTGCGGCCCGGCAAGCTTGTCATCGCGATGTGGCACTGCGAGCGGTCCGGGCGGCCGAAGCTGGTGCGGGACTGCCGGTACCCAGTCACCGGCACCGGCTGCGTCGACCTTGTGGTGACGGACCTGGCCGTGGTCGAGCGTGACGAACGTGGCCTTGTCCTGCGCGAATGCGCGGCCGGCTTCACCGCGGACGAGGTGGCGCAGTTGACAGACGCGCCATTAACTGTGGAGCTTTGGGAGGAGATGAGCGACAGCAGGCTTTCGCAGTACCGCTCCTGGCTTGACTCGTTCCAGACTCGTGGTCGGCGCGAGAGTGGCATACGGAGGGCGGAGCCATGCCCGGCCCGCTAACCGGGATCCGCGTGGTCGACTTCGGCCAGTATGTAGCGGGCCCGCTGGCTGCCGTCTTGCTCGCCGACCAGGGCGCCGACGTCATCCATGTCGACCCGCCGGGCGGCCCGCGACTTGCCGGTCTTGCTGACGCGTTCTTCAACCGCGGCAAGCGACGGGCGATTCTTGACCTCAAGCAGGCCGCAGACGTCGAGGCGGCCAGGCGCCTCGCCGCCGCCGCCGATGTGGTCATCGAGAACTTCCGGCCCGGCACGCTGGCGCGGCTCGGCCTGGACCCGGCGCGGCTGCGGGCGGACAATCCTGGCCTGGTCGTCTGCTCGATGCCCGGTTTCGGTGCCGACGATCCGCGGGCTGCCCTGCGCGGGTTCGAGGGCGTGATCGCCGCTGCGACCGCGAACTGCCAGCCGCGGGTTGGCGAGGAACCGCCGGGCTGGGACTGGGAGCGGCCCACTTACTCCGCGCTGCCGCTCGCGTCCAGCTTTGCCGCCTACCTGGCCGCGCTCAGCATCGTGATGGCGCTGATCGCCCGGCGCCGCACCGGGCGCGGCCAGCAGGTCGACGTGCCGCTCTTCGACGCGATGTTCACGCTCATCGGGCACAGCGGCGCCTACGCGGACGAGCGCGGGCTGCGGCCGCCGCGTGGCATCCATCAGCGCGGTGCCGGGGCCTTCCGGTGCGCCGACGGCCGGTACGTCCAGTTCGATACCGCGAGCCCGCGGCACCTCCCGTGGTTCGCGCGCGCCGCGGGCGTACTCGGGACCTGGGAGCCTGAGCTCCTGGACCTGACGGCCAATCTGCGTCCTGACGTCAACGAGCGGCTGCACGCCAGGATGCGGGAGCTGTTCGCCACCAGGACCGCGCGTGAGTGGGAGGAACTCGGCAACGCCGCCGGCGGCGCGATCGGGTTCATCCGCACCCCGGCCGAGTGGATTGCCACCGACCACGCGCGGCAGACGCGTGCCGTTACGGAAGTCACCGATCCAGAGTTCGGGCCCCTGTGGTGCGCGGGGGTGCCCGTCTCGCTCAGCGCCTTCGGACCTCCGGTCATCCGGCCGCGCCGTCTGCCAGGCGCGGATACCGATGCGGTACGTGCGGAAGCGCGCTCTGTTCCTCCGCGCGAAAGCAATCCGGGGCCCGAGCCCGAGCTGGGACAGCCGCTCGACGGTATCCGGGTCCTTGACCTCGGCCTGGCGCTTGCCGGGCCAACCTGCGGGCGGCTGCTCGCCGAGTTCGGCGCCGACGTCGTGAAGATCGGCGCGCCCGGAGCCGGGGTGAGCGGCTACCTCAACCGAGGCAAGGACTCGCTGTTGCTCGACCTCGCGCCGCTGGCGGGCCAGGACGTGTACTGGCGGCTGGTCGATCGTGCCGACGTCGTGCTGGAGAACTTCTCGCCGGGCACCGCCGACCGCCTCGCCATTGGCCATCAGGAGATCAGCGCCCGCCGGCCCGACATTGTCTACACCTCGATCAGCTGCTACGGGCTGGGCGGACCGTGGACCCGCTGGCGCGGCTGGGAGCGCCAGGGCCAGGCGGTGACCGGGATCATGGAACGGACTGAGCTGCCGTCTGTGCTCGGCCCGTACAACATCGTCGACATCGGGACCGGCATTCTGGGCGCGTTCGTCACTGCGCTCGCGCTCTATCACCGGCAGTCGACCGGGCAAGGTCAGCTCGCCAGCGCGTCGCTCGCGCAGACCGCCACCTATCACCAGGCGGCGTTCATGTTCGACCTGCCCGGCTACTCCCCGGCAGAACCGCGCGGCTATCTGGCCCTCGGCGAAGGCCCGCTGCAGCGCTACTACCGCGCCGCCGATCGGTGGTTCTTCCTGGCCGCCCGGCCGGACGACGTCCCCGCTCTTGCCGAGGTGACTGGCCTTGAGGCCGCCAGCGCCGACTCAGAGGCAGCGCTGGAGGGCGCCTTCGCGGCCGAGGATGCCGACGCGATCGTCGGCAGGCTCACTGCCGCTGGCGTCGCCGCGCACGTCGTGGTGCCGATCGCCGACCTGATGGCCGACGAGGAGGTGCGCGCTCGCGGGCTGAGCGTGACGCAGGACGTGGCCGAGGTAGGCCGCTGCACCATGCCAGGTATCTCGCCGCACCTGTCCGATACACCAGCCTCGGTCGGGCACCCGCCGCGGCGTCCCGGCGCGGACGCCAAGGCCGTGCTGGCCGGCGTCGGGCTCGCCGACCGGCTCGACGAGCTTGACCGCGCGTGGGTGGTCCGCTCCACCGACCTGCCGGCCGCCTGGCCGTGATACCGCCGTGACCGAACCCGGGCCGGATGCAGAACGCGGCCCATCGAGAACCCGGCCGTGAGCCAGAAAGGCAGACACAACCGTGCAACGCAGCCAGACCAGGTTCCTGACCACGCACACCGGCAGCATCATCCGGCCGCAGCGCCTGACTGAGCTGGCCGAGGCAGCCAGGCACGAGGACGAGGCGCGGCACGAGTACGAGCGCGAGCTCGAGCTGGCGGTCGCCGATGTCGTTGCGCGTCAGTGGAAGGCCGGCCTCGATGTCGTCAATGATGGCGAGTTCGGCAAGTCGAGCTGGTCGGCCTACGTGCTGGACCGGATCAGTGGCTTTGAGGTCCGTCCCGAGCAGCTCAAGCCGCTGGTCTGGCTGGGCCGGGACCGGGAGCGCTTCGCCGGGTTCTTCACTGACAACCCGGAGATCCCGGTCGCGCTGACCGGCGCTCCCACGGAGGCCTGCGTCGGCCCGATCGCCTACACCGGGCAGGCGGAGATCGGCCGGGATCTGGCGAACCTCAAGGCGGCGACGGGCGGGGAGAGCGATCGCGACATCTTCTTCACTAGCGTCGCCCCGGCGAGCACGGCCTATCAGGGCGTGAACGAGTACTACCCGACAGAGGAGGAGTACGTTTACGCGATCGCGGAGGCGCTGCGGCAGGAGTACCTGGCCATTCATGAGGCTGGCTTCATCCTGCAGGTCGACGACGCGGTCCTCGCGAACATGTACGACTTCCTTGTCGCCGACGGCGCGGCTAACTACGACCGCTGGGCGCAGCTGCGCATCGACGCGCT
>Ga0335074_10001951_pt1 | contig 28031 bp, 19 predicted proteins | sample Lox_Sample_23_FD_206715 | JGI IMG/M metagenome (GOLD analysis project Ga0335074, IMG submission 206715) | Soil microbial communities from Loxahatchee National Wildlife Refuge, Florida, United States - Lox_Sample_2.3 | ecosystem: Environmental > Terrestrial > Soil > Wetlands | place: USA...
TGGCTTTGCCCATGGCCCTATCGTAGGGCGATTTACGAGGGTTCTGGCCGCCTTGAAGCTGAGAGATGGCTCTGGGTGAGCTGTTTTTTCGCTCTCCGCCGCGCACGCCTTGGCGGCCGTGATGTGCCGGCCCCCACGGTTGCAGTGAGGGGGAACCGTGGGGACCGGCTGTGGTAGCGGGGCACCAGGGGCCTGGTGCCCGCGCCTGTCCGGGCGGCGGATGACGTCGCACGCCCGGGTCTGAGCGGTGCGGCCCGGGTGGGTGGGGTGGGTGGGAACCAGGCCGCAAGACCGCACGTTTATTAATAGCCGGGCCGGCTATAGGTGATCTCGATATTTTCTAGATGCCCGTCCGCGCCCGGCGGTAACCTCCGAGCACTGCAACTTGGCGGCGCGGCGTAACTGCCGGGGCATGGCATGACGGCGCGTGGTCAGGTGTGCCGGTGAAGAGTACGGCTCGAAAGGGTGGCGGGCTTGGTGCCGTTGCGGGTGGGTTTGCTCGGACCCGTCTCGGTGTGGCGTGACGGGCATGAGTTGGCGGCGGGGCAGCCCAGGCAACTCGCGGTGCTCGGCGTGCTCGCGAGCCGGGCGAACCGCGTCGTCTCCCGGGGCGAGCTTGTCGACGCGGTATGGGGGGATCAGCCGCCCGCCAGCGTCGAGAGCGGCATCTACACCTACGTGGCGGGGCTGCGCCGCGTTCTCGAGCCGGACAGGCCGCGCCCCAACCCGGACCGGTCGCGCCGCGCCCCGAGCCAGGTGCTGGTTTCCGCCGGTGGCGGCTACCTGCTGCGGCTTGGCCCCGGTGCCGTCGACGCCGTGGACTTCGAGCAGTGCCTCGGCAGCGCCCGCGAGATGCGCGTCTCCGGCGACGTCGCCGGCGCCGCGCGGGTGGTGGACGAGGCGCTCGAGCTGTGGCGCGGCCAGCCCTTCGCCGGGGTGCCCGGGCCGTTCGCGGAGTCCGAGCGGCAGCGGCTTGGCGAACTGCGCACCACCGCGATGGTGGAACGGGCCGACCTGATGCTCGCCAAGGGACAGCACGCCGAGGCGGTTCCCTGGCTCACGGCGCTGGTGGCCGAGCATCCGCTGGGCGAGCGCGCGCACGGGCTGCTGATGATCGCCCTGTACCGCTGCGGCAGGCAGGGGGACGCACTGCGCGTCTTCCACGACGCGCGGGAGCGGCTCGCCGAGGAGCTCGGCATCGATCCCGGCGCCGAGCTGACCAGCATTCACGAGCGGCTGCTGGCGACGGACCCGGCGCTCGACGCGCCAGCGGCACCGGGCGCTGAACCAGTCTCACTCCAGCCGCGGACGGCCGCGGGTTCGCTGGGACCCCCGGGCGCCGCGGTGCCGGCCGGGTCCGGGGCGCCGCGCGCCGCCGCGGCGCTGTCCGCCGTGCGCGCGCAGTGCCCGGCGCAGCTGCCGGCGGAGACCGCCGGCTTCACTGGCCGTACGGCCGAGCTCGGCTGGCTGCACGCGCTGCTGCCCGCAGCGGCCGCGGAGCGGGGCGAGGTGTCCCAGGTCTCACCGGTGGCGGTGATCACCGGCACCGCAGGGGTCGGCAAGAGCACCCTGGCGATCAGCTTCGCCAGGCAGGCGGGGCCGCTGTTCCCGGATGGCCAGCTGTACGTGAACCTGCGCGGCTTCGACCCGGCCGGCGAGCCGATGCTGCCAGGCACGGCGCTGCGCTGGTTCTTCGACGCGCTCGGCGTCCCGGCGAGGAACGTGCCGTCCGCCCTCGAGACGCAGAGCGCGCTGCTGCGCACGCTGCTCGACGGCAAGCGGATGCTGCTGCTGCTGGACAACGCGCACGACGCCGACCAGGTGCGCCCGCTGCTGCCCGGCAGCCCGGGCTGCATGGTGCTGGTGACCAGCAGGTCGCAGCTGACAGGACTTGTCGTAGAGGGGGCCTGCGCCCTGCCGCTCGATGTCCTCGACGCGCGGGAGGCGGCCGAGCTGGTCACCAGGCGGCTGGGCGCCGAGCGCGCGGCGGCCGAGTCGGCGGCAGTGGCCGATCTGGTCCGGCACTCCGCCGGGCTGCCGCTCGCGCTCAGCGTGACCTGTGCGCGGGCGGTGGCGCGGCCGGCCCTGCTGCTCGCCGACCTCGCCGCCGAACTAGCGGACGCGCGCGGCAGGCTCGACGCGCTGCGGACCGGCGAGGCCACCACCGACCTGCGCGCGGTCTTCTCGTGGTCGGCCGACAAGCTCAGCGGCCACGCCGCACGCATGTTCCGGCTGCTCGGCCTGCACCAGGGACCGGACATATCCGCCGCGGCGGCGGCCTCGCTCGCGGCCGTCCCGCTGACCGAGGCGCGGACCTCGCTGGCCGAGCTGACCAGGGCGTCCCTGCTCGCGGAGGACCCGGCCGGCCGGTTCAGCTGTCACGACCTGCTGCGCGCCTACGCGGCCGAGCTGGCGGCGGCCACGCTCACCGCCGCGGAGCGCGACCTGGCACGGCGGCGGCTGCTCGACCACTACCTGGGAAGCGCGCGCGCGGCCGTGGCCCGCCTGTTCCCGGCCCGCGGCCTGCCGCCGCTGCCCGCGCCGCTCGATGGCGTGGCGGCCGAGGAATTCACCGGCGCCGATGGTGATGCCTACGACGCGGCGCGTGCCTGGTTCGACGCCGAGCACCGCGTGCTGCACAACGTCATCGAGGTGGCCGCCGCCCAGCGCCACGACGAGCACTGCTGGAAGCTCGCCTGGTACTGGGCCCCGCACCTCAACCGGCGCGGCCGCATGCACGACGTGCTCACCGTGCAGCGGACGGCTGTGCTTGCCGCCGGCCGGCTCGGTGACCGCGACGCGCTCGCGCACGTGCACTACGAACTCGGACACGTCAGCGGGCGCCTCGGCGACTACCTGACGGCCGATGAGCACCTGCGTCAGGCACTCGAGCTCTTCACCGACCTCGGCGACGCGGCAAGCGTGGGGCAGGCAAGGCAGGGCCTCGCCGTGCTGCTCACCCAGCAGAACCGGTGGGACGAGGCACTCGATCACGCCGTGGAGGCGCTGCGGCTGCGCCGCTCGCTGCGCGACCAGGCCGTGATCGCCTACTCGGAGAACATGGTCGGCTGGGTTCTCGCGCACCTCGGCCAGCCCGACGCGGGGCTGTGGTACTGCCGCCGCGCGCTCGACATGCACGACCTGTCGGGCAGCCGCAGCGGTGCCGCCGACACCCTGGACAGCATCGCCTTCGCGCACGGCCAGATGGCGGACTACAAGCGGTCCATCGAGCACTACGAACAGGCGCTGGCGATGTACCGGATGATCGGCGACCCGCAGGGCGAGGCGGACTCGTGCCTTCACCTCGGCGACATCCAGCTCGCCTGCGGCCAGCCGGATGCCGCGCGCAGCAGCTGGGAACAGGCGCTCGCGCTGCTCGACCAGGTTCCAGGCGCGGACCGGAGCGAGGTCACCCGGCGACTTCGGAATGAAGGCGTCCACAGCGGTGCTGTAAAATTACGTAAGGTCGTCAGCGGGCCTTTTTCATCTGGTGATGCCGGGCCGTCACCCCTCATGTGATGGGCGGGGCGAAGATGAAGAAGGTCTGCTTTTGTTTCGCTCACTGGTGAACTCGTTGGGGAAGAGGTGCTGACGCTGGACACGCTCAACCGTGCCTTGCTGCTGGAGAACATTCACCCAGACGCGACGGCGCGACTGACGAAAGCCGGTTACCAGGTAGAGACGATGAGCCGCGCGCTCGGCGAGGACGAGCTCATCGAGAAATCCCAGGGCGTCAGTCTGCTCGGCATCAGGTCCCAGACCCACGTGACCGAGCGGGTGCTCGCCGCGGCCCCCGACCTGCTCGCGGTCGGCGCGTTCTGCATCGGCACCAACCAGGTCGACCTGGCCGCCGCGGCACGGCGCGGCGTGGCGGTATTCAACGCGCCGTTCTCCAACACCCGCTCCGTGGTGGAACTCGCGGTCGCCGAGATCATTTCGCTCGCCCGGCGGCTGCCAGAGAAGAACATCAAGATGCACGAGGGCGTGTGGGACAAGTCGGCGAAGGGCGCCCACGAGGTCCGCGGCCGCAAGCTGGGCATCGTCGGCTACGGGAACATCGGTACCCAGCTGTCCGTGATCGCCGAGTCCCTTGGCATGTCGGTGTACTTCTACGACGTCGCCGACAAGCTCGCCATCGGCAACGCGCGCCGCTGCTCCACCCTCCAGGAACTCCTTGAGTCGGTAGAGACCGTCACGCTGCACGTGGACGGACGGGCCGGCAATCACGGGTTCTTCGGCGAGGAGGAGTTCGCGCTGATGCGGCCCCGCTCGCTGTTCCTGAACCTGTCGCGCGGCTTCGTGGTCGACCACGCCGCACTGCGCAGGCACATCGAGTCCGGGCACATCGCCGGCGCGGCCATCGACGTGTTCCCGAAGGAGCCCAAGGGGAACGGCGAGGAGTTCGTCTCGCAGCTGCGCGGCGTGCCGAACGTGATCCTGACCCCGCACATCGGCGGTTCCACCGAGGAGGCGCAGCAGGACATCGGCGAGTTCGTGTCGGGCAAGCTTGTCGACTTCGCCGAGGGCGGCGCCACGGCGATGTCGGTCAACCTGCCGGGCGTCGCGCTCCCCGCGGTGCCGGGCACCCACCGCCTCATCCACTTGCACAAGAACGTGCCGGGCGTGCTCGCCTCGATCAACCGGGTGCTCGCCGAGCACGGGGTGAACGTCGAGGGGCAGTTGCTGCGCACCCGCGACGAGTTCGGCTACGTGATCACGGACATCGGCACCGAGTACCCGGACGAGGTCCTTGACGAGCTTCGCGCGATGGACGTGACAATCCGGCTGCGCACCATCGAGTCCGACCAGTCCGAGTAAAGCCGGCCACCGTACCCGTGGTCTCTTACTCAGTCCGGTATGTCGCGCGTGGGCCGCTGCGTCCGACATACCGGACATTTATATCTGTGCCCGGTTTTGTTATGTTCTACGCTAGCCGGATTCCGGATCCGGTGGAATCCGCGTGGCATCGGGTGGAGGGCAATAGAGCACGGCCTGAGCGGGATATCCCGCTCAGGCCGGCATGAGGCTGGATTTGCCCGGTTACGCGCCGGCGAGCAGCGGCGGCAGGGACGAAGAAACCGTTCGCTCCGAGTAGTGCATTTCCGCCGCCGCGACCAGGGCAGCGAACAGCCGGGGGTCGTCGCCCTGCTCCGGATGCCACTGCACGCCGACGAGGAACTCCCCCGGGGTGGTGGACTCGATGGCCTCGACGATTCCGTCCTCGGCCCAGGCGACCGCGGTGAGCCCGCCGCCGATCAGGTCCACCGCCTGGTGGTGATGGGTGGGAACCTGGAAGTACTCGCCGGCCGGCAGGATGGACGCGACGATCGTGCCGCTGGTGACGCGCACCTTGTGCGTGCCGAACCCGTTGGCCGGCCCGTTGTGCTGCTCGTGGCCCACCAGGTCGGGTATGTGCTGGTGCAGGGTCCCGCCGCAGGCGACGTTGAGCATCTGAGCGCCCCGGCAGATGCCGAGCAGGGGCACGCCCTGCCGGACCGCCGCCTCGGCGATGGCCAGTTCCCATGCGTCCCGGTCGGGGTCGTTGACCTCGGTCTGGGGATGCTTGACCGCGCCGTAGATCGCCGGGTTGATGTCGCCCCCGCCGGCGATGACGATGCCGTCAAGGACGGCCACGGTGGCCTCGGCCTCGGATACGTCGCCACCGGGCGGGAGCAGTACCGGACGGCCCCCGTTATGCCGGATCGACGTGACGTAAGTCCACGGCAGCAGGGCACCTTCCTCCGACCAGCCGCGCCAGTTGGCGCTCATGTGGTACGTGGTGATGCCTATAGTCGGCGCCATTTGTCCCCTTCGTGGTGAATAAAGCGCACCGAACCACCTTCAAATCCCCCAACGCCGACCCGGGAGGTGACTCCCCTGAACCTCCGCACACGCGGCCAGTCAGTCGGGGAAGGCGGGCGAGTTGCCGAAACCGAGGTTACTCGTGATACGCCCGCCAGGGCTGCCGATCACGAATACTACTGACCGTAATCGACATATTAGGAACGGTTTCTGCGCCGCTTTGGTTCCAGGATGGCGGGACTAACGCCACCACGGGCGCTGGCGGGTCTTCGCGACCCGCAGCGCCGGGCCGCTCAGCGTCTGGGCGCTGGCACTGAGGCGGTGCAGGTGCTCCTGCACCCAGAGCAGGTGCGGGTGCGGCAGCTGGTGAGCGGGCGCGATGCTGGCGGGGGGCTCGCCAGACCGTTGCCGGGGCATGACCGAAGCTGTCTCCGCGGGCGCCGGCACCGGCGTGAGCTCGCCGTGCCCTGGGCGGCCTATCTCGTCGGCGACCGCGCCGTAGAACCCGGCAAGGCCCGTCGCGACAGACTGGAGCAGGACGCACGCCGGCGCGCCGGCGTAGTCCTCCGAACCTGCCAGGGGCACGCACGCGGCCCCGGGACCGGCCGCCGCGCCCGGGGCGGGGACCGCGGGCCGCAGCGAGGCGAGGCTGAACGCGGTCAGCCGGAGCTGGGTGGAAGCACCGACGAGGGCCCACAGGTCGTCCTTGGTGATCCGCTTGCTGCCCTGCTCGGTGAGCAGTCCGCGCACGGCGTCGTCAAGCCGGGTGCTCGCGCCTGCCGCGGCGATTGCCGCGGCCGGCGGCACGAGGCGTTCGCTGAGCGCCCAGTCAACCGCCTGGGTCAGGTAGGCCGCCCCTGCCCTGAAGGCGTCGGCGAGGTCGTCGGCGACGACGGCTCCCGCGCCGCGCGGCCAGAACAACACCCCGACCACGAGGCTGACGGCGCAGCCGAGGCCCACGTCCTCGATCCGGAGCAGCCCGACCCGCCAGCCAGCCGGAGCGATCAGGTTGAACAGCACGACGATGGTCACGGTGAACGCCGCCTGGCCGACCGCGAACGGGGCCGTGCCAGGCGCGTACGCCGCGACGAGCAGGGCGAGCGGCAGCGTGACCCAGAGCGCGGTCTGCCCGGTGCCTACGCCGACGAGCAGGGCCCCGCCGATGATGAAGCCGACCACCGTCCCCGCTAGGGCCCGCCACGCCGTCGCGCCGGTCGCGGCGGCGTTGGTGCGCAGGACGGACAGGGTGCCGAGCACGACCCAGAACGCGTGCTGGACCCCGGACGCGTCCGCGACCGCGACGGCCGCCGCCAGCGCTACCGCGCCGCGCAGCGAGTTGAGGAACCACACCGATCGCACGCTCGCGTGCCGCCGGACGAGCGTCGCCGCGCCGGCGAGCCCGGCCACCCGCGGCGAGTGCGCCACGGCGGACAGCGGGTGCGCGAGCCCGGCTACCTGCGGCAAGCTGGGCATGGCGGCCAGCGGGCCCGCGTGGTCCGCCGGCGTGGAGCCGTTCATGGACCAGGGAAGGCTGCGTCCGTCCTGGGTCAGCGTAACGGGAACCGGCACGGGGGCGAGTGGCCCCGTCGGCGGCACCGGCGCGGCACCGATTCCTCCGCTGATCCCGCTTGTGCCGCCGTCCGCCGCCGTCCGCCCGGCGGTGGCCCTGGCTGGCACGGCGGTGGAGGTTCCGTACCACTGGCGGCGCGCGGCGGCGACCGTCGCCTCGGTCGCCCGGTGGCTGACGATCAGCGCGTCGGCGGCGGACGACCGCGCCACGATCGACAGCGCCTGCGCGTGCACCGCCTGCATGGCCGCCACCTTCGCGTCCGGCTCGCCTGGCCGTCCAGACAGCTCGCTCAGGTACTCGGCCGACTTGGCCCGCGCCGCCTCGATGCCGTCGAAATCCGGGTGGACCGCCTGTCCGGCCAGCAGCGCGCGCGTGTCGTCGAACAGCGCGGCGGTGCGGCGCAGCAGGTCACGGTATTCCGGGCAGCCGTTGACGGTCATGTGCCCGTCGAACGCGGTCGCGGCACTCGCCGCGCCCCATTCAAGCAGCTGCACCAGGCCGGACAGCGCCTGGTCGGCGGTGGCAAGCCCGGTCGGCCGGTACGGCGCGGCGGTGAACGCGGTGCGCAGCCGGTCCCTGGCGGCCAGCATCGCCTCCGGCATGGTCGGCTCGCCCTGCGCGGCGGCCCGGATGATGCTGGCCAGCTCCCCGGCCAGGTCGGCGGCGCGGGCGCGCAACTGGCTGCCCGGTCCGCGTGGTGACACCAATAGGACCGCGATCGTGCCGGCGACGGACGCCAGCCACCAGCCTTCAAGCCGGCTCGGGATCGTGGCGGCGCCGCCGGCCGAGGCGACCGGCAGCACGTAGGCCAACATGACGGCGGTGGAACCCGAGGCGGCGTTCGGCCCCCCGATCCCGGCGAAGAAGATCACGAACGCGACCGGCAGCGTAACGAGCACGGCGATCCATGGGGTGCCGCTCGCGAGCGTGCCGATGATGACGGCCAGGGTCCCGGCGATCGCGAGCCCGGCGTGCGCGACGAGCTTGTCCCGCCTGGTGCCGTTGAAGTTGGCGAACACCAGCGTGGCGAACCCGCCGAACGTCGCGAACAGCGCCGTCTGCGGGTTGGCGATGACCTTGTCGGCCACCGCGAACAGCGCCGGGATGACGACGGCCGCGCGCACCGCGCGGATCGCGGCGGGGACCGACCAGACGGGTTTCCACCAGGGCTGTGCCATGCGCACGAGCCTAAATAACACTCGCGGTGCGTAGCTAGACTTTTAACGCTGCGTTTACCGGACCGTCTGCCCGTAGCCGCGGCTGGCGTGCGCCCTACTGATCGACAGAATCGGGGAAGTCCACCTCGACGGTCAGCCCGCCGCCGGGCGTGTCCGCCAGCCGGATGGTGCCGCCGTTGGCGGTGACGAGGCGGTGCACGATGGCCAGGCCGAGCCCGGTGCCGCTCTGGCTGCCGGTGGTGAACCGCAGGAACGCGCGCGACCGCTCCTGCGCGGTCATGCCCGGGCCGTCGTCGGCGACGGTCAGCGTAACGCCGGTGCCTGATTTCGCGACAGAAACCCGGACCGTACCGCCGGTGTCACCCATCGCCTCGATCGCGTTGTCGAGCAGGTTGTCGAGGATCTGCTCCAGGTGCCCGGTGCCGAGGGCGACCCGGGGGCCGGGGGACGCCAAGGCCGGCTCGGCGAGCAGCTTGACCCCGTTGCCGTCGCCCACCGGCTGCCATGCCGCGACCCGCTCGGCGACCACCTCGCCGACATCGATCTGCTCAAGCTGCTCGGTGAGCGACTCGGCCCGTGCGGTCGCGAGCAGGCCGTCGACCAGCCGGGACAGCCGGGCGATCTCCTCCTGGGCCCCGGCGAGCTCGGCGGCGGTCGCGGGCGAGGCGTCCACGGCGAGCAGGTCGAGGCGGAGCCGCAGCGCGGTCAGCGGTGTGCGCAGCTGGTGCGAGGCGTCCGCGACCATCGCCCGGTGCCCGTGCACCAGGGAATCGAGCCGTCCGGCCATCATGTTGAACGTCGCGGCCATCCGGCGCAGCTCGGGCGGGCCCTTCCTGGTGGTGGCGCGGACCGAGAGGTCGCCGTCGGCGATCTTGCGGGCGGCCGCGTCCAGCTTCCCGAGCGGCCTGCTCACCCAGCGGGCGAAGTAGATGGCGATGAGCACCGCGGCGGCCATCGCGGCACCGCTGAGCCCGATCAGGTACAGCCACAGGTTGTCGATGTTGCTGTTAAGCATGCCGGTGGGGCGTTCGAGCACCACGGTGCCGATCACGGTCCCGCTGAGCTTGCCGTCGCCGTAGACGGTCTGCACGGCGATGGCCCGGTCGCTTGTCAGCCCGGTGGTCGGCCCGTTCTGCTGGGTGGCCTGCGCCACGAGATTCCGCCAGTCGCCGTTCTGCGGCATCCCCTGAGAGACGACCACGTTCCCGGTCCTGCCGAGCACGAGCAGCTCGTCGTGCTGGCGGGCGATCGACACCAGCGCGGTTGACAGCGCCGGGTCGGCGTTGCCGTCAAGCCGCGCCTCGGCCAGCTCCGCGACCGAGGCGGCGGTGCGGGCCGTGTCGTAGACGAACGCGTCGCGTGCGTGCGCGATGGCCCCGAGCGCGAGCGGTACCACCGCTGCGACCAGGATGGCCAGCGTCAGCGTCAGCAGCGCGGCGACGATCCGCCTGGTCACGGCTCAGTCCGCTGCCTGCACGGCCGGGCGGTCCGCCAGCCGGAAGCCGTGGCCGTAGACGGTCTCGATGAGCGACGGGTCACCGAGCTTGCGGCGCAGCGCCGCCAGGTGCACGTCGAGCACCTTGGTCGGCCCGTACCAGTGCTCATCCCAGGCCCGCTCGACGATCTCCTGCCGGCTGATAAGCCGGCCGGGATCGGTGGCGAGACACTCGAGTATCGCGAACTCCTTGGGCGTCAGGGAGACCTCGCTGCCGGACATGGTCACTTTCCTGGTGCGCAGGTCGACGGCCAGCGGTCCGTGCCGCAGTACCTCAGCGGTGCTGCCCGCGCCCGACCGCTGGCCGCGCCGCAGCACGGCACGGATCCTGGCCAGCAGCTCGGCCAGGCCGAACGGCTTGACCAGGTAATCGTCGGCCCCCTCATCGAGCGCCAGGACCCGGTCGGCCTCCTCGCCGCGCGCCGTCACCACGATGATCGCGGTGTCCGATTCCGCGCGAAGCCGGCGGCAGACGTCGATGCCGTCCACGTCCGGCAGGCCGAGGTCGAGCAGCACCACGTCGGAACGGGGTCGCCGAAGCGCCTCGGCGCCCATGGCCACGCTGTCCGCGGTGTAGCCGGCGCGCTCGAGGCCGCGGACCAGTTGCGTAGCGATGCCCGGGTCGTCCTCAACCACGAGCACGGAAACCTGCGGAGATGTCACGCATACACGGTAGGACGCCGCGCACGCGCAACATAAATCCAACGCAATTCTTAGGAGTTCCTGAAGAATGTTCGCACCCTCTGGCCGGCTACGACGGCATCACCAAAACCGGCTTGATCACGTCGCCGCGGTGCGAGGCCTCCATCGCCTCGTTCACCTGGTCCAGGGGGAACCGCTGGACCAGCCGGTCGTAGGGGAACCTGCCCTGTTTGTTGAGCGTGATAAGCGTGCCGATCAGGGACACCGAGCGGCTCTCGCCGCCGAGGATGCCGATGACCTTCTTGCCCCACAGGGTGGACATGTGGTCGAGCGAGAACGACGCGCCGGCCGGCGCCCCGCCGATCAGCGCGACCGTGCCCCGCATGCCGACGGAATCGGCGGCCTGGCGCAGCACGTTGACGTTGCCCGCGCAGTCCATGGCGAAATCGGCCGGCCCGCCGCAGATCTCCTGCACGGCGGCGACCGGGTCGACGCCCGGCTCGGACACGTTGACTGTCTCCGTGGCCCCGAGCTCGGTCGCGAGCGAGAGCCGCGAAGCCAGCTTGTCGACGGCGATGATGTGCGTGGCTGCGGTCAGCCGCGCCGCCATGATCGCCGACAGCCCGACCGCTCCGGACCCGTAGACGACGACGGACGACCCGGCAAACGGCCGCAGCACGTTGAGCACGGCCCCGGCCCCGGTGGAGATCCCGCAGGCGAGGGGGCCGAGGATGGACACGTCCGCGTCGTCGGGCACCTTCACCAGAGCACTGGCCGCGCAGACCGAGTACGACGCGAACGACGACTGGCCGAAGAAGTGGCTGTGCAGCAACGACCCGTCAAGCCGCCGCAGCGACGTGGAGCCGTCGGCGCGGGACCCGGCGATCACCAGCGGCCCGAGTTGCAGGCAGTACCGCGGCTGCCCGTCCAGGCAGTTCCGGCACGAACCGCACCATGGCCAGCCAATGACCACCTTGTCGCCCGGGGACACGGTGGTCACTCCGTCGCCGATGACCTCAACCACGCCCGCGCCCTCATGGCCGAGCACGCCGGGCGCGGGGAACGGCATGTCGCCGTCCCTGGCGAGCGCGTCGGTGTGGCAGACCCCCGACGCGACGATCTTGACCAGGACCTCGCCTGGCCCGGGTGCGTCGATCTCCACCTCGGCCACGGACAGTGGCGTGAACAGCTTCTCGAAAACCGCCGCGTTAGCGCGCATGCCGCTCCGATCTCAGTGCCCGGCGTCTCGGTTCGCTGCGGCGTCCACGGCCGACCGGATCGCCGATCCGGCCTCGGACACCGCCTTGTCGGCGTCGTCAAGCACGCCGGTGAAAGTAAAGAACGCGTGGATCTGCGACCCGTAGTGCCGGTGCTCTACCGGCACCCGTGCGGCCCGCAGCCGGTCCGCGTAGGCGAAGCCCTCGTCCCGCAGCGGGTCGTGCTCGGCGGTGACGATGTAGGCCGGCGGCAGCCCGGACAGGTCGGCGGCGCGGAGCGGCGAGGCGTACGGGTTCGTCCGCGTCGCCGCATCCGGCGCGTACTGATCCCAGAACCACGTCATGTCCCGCCTGTTCAGGATGAGCTCGTCACCGTCGTACTCGCGGTAGGACCGGCGGTCAAGGTCGCAGTCGACCACCGGGTAGACGAGGACCTGGAGCGCGATGGGCGGGCCGCCGAAGTCCCGTGCTCGCAGCGCGGACACGGCCGCCAGGTTCCCGCCTGCGCTGTCACCCGCGACGACCAGCGGCCGCCCGCCGGCCATCCCCGACGGTGACGCGGCCCACGCGAGCGCGTCGTAGGCGTCGTCGGCGGCCGCGGGGAAGACGTGCTCGGGCGCGAGGCGGTAGTCCACGCTCACCACGTCACAGCCGGACGCCGCGGCGAGGGCCCGCACCGAGGAGTCCCATCCGTCGAGCGACCCGACCACCCAGCCGCCGCCGTGGAAGTACACCACCACGCCTGGCGCGGTCGGCGAAGGCGAGTACAGCCGGGCGGGCATACCGCCGGCCTGCGACGGGATGACGATGTCGCGCACCGAGTCCAGGTCAGGCCCGACCGGGATCATCGTGTTGTTCGCCTCGACGCCGGCCCGCGCTTCGTCCGGTGACAGTTCCCACAGCGGCGGCGCGCCTGCGGCGGCCTTTCCGTCGAGGATCTGCCGCGCCTGCGGATGCACAGAAAGGCCCACCGCTTACCTCCGAGAGCTGACAGTCACCGTTGAAGTCAGGAAGCTCGCTTAAGGATGCCGCTCGTGTCGCCTCACGACACACCGAGGGCAAAACCCTCATACCCGGCGGCGGCTACCTCGTCGCACTTGGCCCGGTAAGGCCCGCAGCCGCCCAGGTACGGCGTGAACACCCGCGGCTTGCCGGGAATGTTCGCCCCGACGTACCAGGAGTCCGCGAGCGGGAACAGCGTGGAGTACGCCACCTCGGTCACGTGCTCCATCCAGGCGTCCTGCGCGGCGGCGGTCGCCTCCGCCGTGGTGTACCCAGCGGAGTCCAGGTAGCCGACGAAGTCCCTGATCCACTCCACGTGCTGCTCGATGGACAGCACCATGTTGCTGAACACCGACGGCGACCCCGGGCCGGTGACGATGAACATGTTCGGGAACCCGGGAGCCGACACCCCCAGGTAGGTCTTCGGCCCGGCCGCCCACTGGTCGCGCAGCGCCGCCCCGTCCACGCCGCGGATGTCGATCGCGAACAGCGCCCCGGTCAGCGCGTCGAACCCGGTCGCGAACACGATCGCGTCAAGCTCGTAGGAGTCGGTTGAGGTCTTCACGCCGCCGGGGTACACCGACTCGATCGGCGCCGACCTGATGTCCACCAGCGTCACGTTGGCCGAGTTGAACATCGCGTAGTAGTCGTCGCTCTGGCACAGCCGCTTGGCGCCCACCGGGTAGGTCCGCGGGCAGAGCAGGTCCGCCACCGCGGGATCGCGCACGGTCTCCCTGATCCGGTCCCGCATGAACTCGGCGACGACATCGTTGGCGGCCCGGTCTACGAGCACGTCGGTGTACGCGCCGAGGAACGGCATGCCGCCGCCCGCCCGCCACCGCTTCATCAGGTTCCGCTGGACGTCTCCGGGCGGCTCGGACAGCACGGGGCGCCCGGTCCCGGTGACCGGGACCCCGAGGAACGACTCGCGCGCCTGCTCCCGGTAGCCGCGGTAGCCGGCCTTGAACGCGCGCTCCTCGGCTTCCTCCCACGGCCGGTTCCTGTTGGGCACCGCGAAGTTGGGGGTCCGCTGGAACACGTACAGGTGCGAGGCAGCCGCCGCGATCTCCGGTGCAACCTGGATCCCCGTCGACCCGGTCCCGACCAGCCCGACCCGCTTCCCGGTGAAGTCGACGCCTTCCTTAGGCCACCGGGACGTGTGGTACCAGGGCCCCTCGAACGTGTCGAGGCCCGGCAAGTCGGGCACCTGGTACTGGGACAGGCAGCCCACCGCGGACACGAGGTACCGCGCGGTGACCGTCGACCCGTCGTCGGTCGTCACAGACCACCGCGCCGCGTCGGCGTCCCACCAGGCCGCCGTCACTCTCGTGTTCAGCTGGATGTGCGGCCAGAGCTCGAACTTGCCGGCCACGAAGTTCAGGTACCGCAGCACCTCCGGCTGCGCCGGATAACGCTCCGACCAGGACCACTCCTGCTCAAGCTCGGGGGAGAAGGAGTACGAGTAGTCCTTGGACTCCACGTCGCAGCGCGCGCCCGGGTAACGGTTCCAGTACCAGGTCCCGCCGATTCCGTCCCCGGCCTCGAACGCCCGGACCGTCAGCCCGGCCGACCGGAACGCGTGCACCGCGTAGATCCCGGAAAACCCCGCTCCCACTACCACGACGTCAAGATCGGCCACCACGCTGCTCCATTCTCCGAACCTCGTCTCCGACGTTAAGAGAAGGGAAAATCGGCGGTCAATGCCCTTCCCTCACAAGCCGCGCTTCCATCCTTCTGGTGTTCCACCCAAGTGCTCGTCCCTCCGAACGAATCCTGGTTTGCTCTGGCCTTCGAACCATGACTCTTCAGCGCGTGGCCGGGTCACAGGGGGAACCCTGGCGCACGCGCTCGCGTCCTCGGCCACATTGGCCTTGCCCGGACGGGAGACACGGGAGTGTAAATACAACAACGGTGTAACTTCCAACACGGAGGGGACACCAGATGACTGACGTGACGACGGATGAGGGCGCGGAGCCGGGCGCGCCGCGGCATCGCAGGATGTCTCAGGAACTGGCGGCGGTGGGCTCGTCGGGCTCATCTGGGTCGGCGGGGGCGGCCTCTTCGGCCGGGTCGGCAGAGGCCGGGTCGGGTCCGGGGGCGCGGTAGGACAGGGACGGGGAAGCGGCGAGGGTGGCCAGGGTCTTGCGGAGTTCTAGCCAGACGCCGGCCAGGCCGGCGGCGGCGGGCAGGTCGCCGCGGATGACGTTGGACGTCACGGACCCTGCTTCCGCGCTGGCCTCGTCTCCGGGTTCGGCCCCGGCCTTAGCCTCGGCCGGGGAGCCTGCTGACGTACCGTCCTCGGCGGTGGATTCCTTCCCGGCCGGTTTCGCGGCGGCCGCAGACCTCGCATTGACGGCGCGGAGGGCCTCGTTGCCGGCCTCGACGATGACCGGGTCGGTGAGGACGATGGTCAGCATCTCGTCCGTGACCTGGATGGCCATCTGACGGCGGCCGGCCTGTTCCTGCGGCTCGTCGGAGGTGCCGGTTACCCGGGCGGTGCGGAGCTTCTCGCGCAGTTCGTCGAGGTCGACGCCGAGGGAGGCAAGGGCCCAGGAGGCGGCCGAGTTCGTGTCGTCGAGCGCGGCGAGCAGCAGGTGCTGCGAGCCGACGGGCTGATGTCCGGCCAGCCGCGCGGCCTGGGCGAGCGCAGCCTGCACCGCGGGCGTGCCGCGCTCGGGCACTTCGGGCCGGAAGGGCACGCTCACCGCGTGCCGCATCGTCAGCCGCTGCCGCAGCCAGCGGAGCACGGCGTTGGTCTCGTCCGAGGCCTCCTCCGGCTCCTCGGTCTCCGGGGCCGTGCCGGCCTTGGGTGCCGCGTCGATCACCGCGGCGCGTAGTTCGGCGAGGTCGGCGTGGTCCCGCAGGATCTGGGCCGCGACCCCGTCGCCCTCCCTGATGAGCCCGAGCAGGATGTGCTCGGTCCCGATGTACTTGTGCCCGAGCCCGAGCGCCTCGCGCAGCGAAAGCTCCAGGGTCTTCTTCGCCCGCGGCGTGAACGGTATGTGCCCGCTCGGCGCCCGCTTGCCCAGGCCGACCCGTTCTTCGACCTCCCGCCGGACGCCGACGCGGGCAAGCCCGAAGCTGGTAAGGACGGTCCCGGCGATCGATTCTGGCTCGCCGAGCAGGCCGAGCAGGATGTGCTCGGTCCCGATGTAGTTGTGGTTCAGCAGCCGCGCCTCTTCCTGGGACAGGACGACGACGTGCCGCGCTCTGTTAGTGAATCTCTCGAACATGGAGCTAAGCTTGATCGCTACATCAAACCCCGTCAATACCATGCTAATAATAGGGTAATCCGACGGGGCGGCGGCGCCAGCCAAGTCGACGGCGACATCCGGCTCCCCGCGGTCGCGGCAAGGGGTCAGGGAACGTGTCCGGCTGGCTCCGACGCCGAGGTGACACGAGGGTGCCGCGCTGGATACAAAGGGAACCGAGGTGAGAAGGGTGAGCATGGACTGGGAAGACCGGCTCGACAACTGGGAGCTTGAGCTAGAACTGGGCGCTCAGCTTGACGGCTCGGACTGGGTGACGCTTGAGAAGGCCTCCGCCGGGACCGGCGTGTCCAGAGCCGCGCTGCGCACCTGGTACCGCTCCGGCCAGATCCCGTCGAGACTGGTCGACGGCCCGCACGGACCGCAGCGCCTCGTCCCGCTCGCCGTGGTCGCCGAGCGCGCCGAGGCAAGCCCCCGGGTCCGCAAGACCGCCGAGCGCCGCCTCGCCGACGAGGCGCAGATCGAGCTCCTCCGCCACCGCGTCGACCAGCTGGAACTCCGCCTGGCCGAGCTAGAGCGCCGCCTGGGCCCGTAGCCGACCGACTGACGCCCGCCGCTTCGCACGGCCGCTGACCACGGTCATCTGCACCGGTGAGCTGGTGACCATGATCATCGCCGCTGTCTGACCGGTGAGCGCACTCGTCGTCTTCGCGGCGGTGGTGACTCTGATCGCCGTCTTTGCATAGCTGGTGACCGGGCATAAGCGGCAAAGCGGACGTGATCGTGGTTGTCAGCTATGCAGAGACGTCGTCTCTCCGGCTCGCGAACCCGCGTTGGATAACAGCATCAGGCGTCCCGCACTGCCGACGCCGGGCTATGGGGACGAGACGGAGCACGTTCCGTTCGGGTGGAATCCCCCTAGATCTCGCCGAAGAGACGGTCACCCGCGTCACCGAGGCCGGGCACGATGTAGCCCTTGCCGTTCAGCCGCTCGTCGACCGCGCCGGTGACCACCCGGACGAGGTCGCCGGGGAAGGCCGCGTCCACCCGGGCGAGTCCCTCGGGGGCGGCGAGCAGGCAGATGGCCGTGATCGCCTCCGCACCGCGGTCACGCAGCATGGAGATGACTGTGACCAGGGTGCCGCCCGTGGCGAGCATCGGGTCAAGGACGAACACCTCGCGGCCGTCAAGCCGGGCCGGCAGCCGGTTGGCGTAGGTGGAAGCGACAAGCGACTCCTCGTCGCGGACCATGCCGACGAAGCCCACGCTGGCCATCGGGAGCAGCCGGGTCATTCCGTCGAGCATGCCGATCCCGGCGCGCAGCACCGGTACGATCAGCGGTTTGGGGTCCGCGAGACGAGATCCCGTCGCCTCACCGACCGGGGTGGTGACCGACACCGGCGAGACACGGATGTCCCTGGTGGCTTCGTAGGCGAGCAGCGTAACCAGCTCGTCGGCCAGCGTGCGGAAGGTCGCGGTGTCCGTGCTGGCGTCGCGGAGGAGCGTCAGCTTGTGAGTGACCAGCGGGTGGTCGGCGAGCATCGTGCGCATGGTCACTAAGTCTGACAGGTCGCGGCTAGCCGTGCTCGTGCCGACGCGGCCGCAGCGCTCTCGCGAGCAGACCGGACAGCGCCGCCGCCGTCCCGACGCTGGTCAGCCCCACCGAGCCGACGGGCGCGTCCTCGTCGAGCAGCTGCATCGCGCGCAGCCGGTGCCGCAGTACGTGGATCTCGCCACGGATCGCGCCCGTGAGGCTGCCGCCGGACCGAGACGACCATCCCTCCGCGGCGTGCAGTTCGGTCAGCCGGGAGGCGAGCTCCTCGAAGCTCACCGGACTGTCATGCAGCGTGATCAGCAGCAGCGCCGCCTCCCGCACCGCCACGGTGAAGTCGGGATCGGGGCCGTCGTCCGGTCCGATGATTGCCGCCGTCCCGATGTGCCAGCGCACTGCGGCGTCTTCGGCCATCAGCCGTCCGGTCCTGGTCAGCACGAGCGCCGAGCCGCTGCGCCGTACCGCGCCCATCTCGTGCTGCGCCAGGCCGCGCAGCGTGTGCAGCGGGTAGACGTCGAGCTCCTGGTGCCGCCGGGCGGCCCGCTCCGGGGAAACGCTGCCCGCGCCCCAGCCGAACAGCCCGGCCGCCTCGCCGACGAGCGTCGGCGCGATGTAGTGCCTCGCGGTCAGCCGCAGTCCCGCGCTCGCGTGCGCGAGCAGCCAGGCCAGCGAGGGCAGCGGCTCGTCAGGCAGGTCCGGCGGCTCGAGCAGCCGTGGCATCACGGTGCGGGCGAGACGCGACCGCTCGCCCGGGTGCCCCTGCGCCCACTCTTCGATCCGCTCCGCGCTGATCCTGCTGAGCCAGGTGTCCATCCCTGGCGCGGCTCCCGGGCGGGTGAGCCAGCGCTCGACCAGCGCGGCGCGCTTGGTCTTCCAGCCGCTGACCCCGACCTTCAGCTCACGGGCGGCGACGGCGAGCTCGATCGCGGCGGCGCAGGCGTCGTATGCGGCGCGCTCGTCCGGCCCCATGACCGAGGACCAGGCGAGCAGGTCCGTGTCCGGCGGAACCGCGTGGGACGTATTAAGTGCCCTGGTGTAGGCCGCGATGCCTTCGGCGTGCGAGCCGGTGTACGCGCCGATGATCCGCGCCGTCTCCTCGCACGCGCAGACCTCCGCGTAGCGCTCCATCCCGGCGAGGGTAAACAGCCGCGCGAGCGCCCGGGTGACCGCGAGGTGCGACTCGGCCGGCTGCCGTTTCCCGGCGGGCAGCGCGTACCACAGGAATTCCTGCAGCCGCAGCAGTGAGATCGATGCGAGTCCGCCGCCCGATGTCAGCGAGTGGAGTGCGGTCCTCGCGTCATCGGCGACAGCGGGGTCTTCGCGCGCCAGGACCTTGAGTGCCTCCGCCTCAGTCATCATGCGGTCAGTCTGCCCCACGCGGTCAAGTGGCGGTAGATACGTTGCGGGATTTGACTGCTGATGTTCGAGTGCTGTCGCCCGTTGCCACGGCCCCGCATGATCGCACATCACCCGGACGTCGTAGTGCGCGCGTCCCGGCTGCGGCATGATTGCTTGGGTGAGCGGCATCTACGACGAACCCGAGCTGTACGAGCTGGCGTGCGCCTACCGCGACGTCGCCGCCGAGGCTACCGCCCTGCAGTCGTGGTGCGCCAGGCACCATGAGGGCGCTGTCGGCTCCGTTCTCGAGCTGGCGGCCGGCCCGGCCGAGCACGCACGCGAACTCGCCCGCCGCGGCCTGCGGGCCACCGCCCTCGACCGTTCCCCGGCGATGTGCTCCTACGCGGCCGCCCAGGCCAAGACGGCCGGGGTGACCGTCGATGTCGTCGAGGCCGACATGCGCGACTTCCGGATCGTCGACAGGAACGGGAACCCGGCCCTGTTCGACCTCGCGATCACGATGCTGAACTCGGCCTGCCATCTGTTCACCCTCGATGACCTGGTTCGGCATCTGACGGCGGTACGCGCTCACCTGCCGGCCGGCGGTCTTTACATCGTGGAGCTGGCCCACCCGGCGGACATCTTCTCGCCGGATCCGCGGACAAGCAGCGAGTGGACGATCGACGCCGCCGGCGTGCGTGCCGACGTCCACTGGGGCGGCCGCGGCGACCAGATCGACCCGCTGACCCAGGTCACCCGCGAGCACATGACGATCACCGCGACCGCCGCGGACGGCACCGTGCGCACGGTCAGCGACGTGGTCCCCAACCGGTTCTGGACGCTGACGGAGTTCACCGCCGCCGTGGCCCTGGCCAGCCCGCGCCCAGGTGACTCCGGTGACGCCCCCGGCGGCTTCGCGATCGCGGCCAGCTACGGCGACTTCGACGAGACGACGCCGCTTGACGCGCCGACGGCCTGGCGGATGATCATCATCCTCCAGGCCGTCGCGGTGCCGTCGCCCTAGCCGCGGCTACTCGACCGGGATCTCCTTGTTGATCAGGGACAGGTCGATGCCCTGACGGCTGCGGACGACGCGGGCGATGATGTAGATCGCCAGCGCCAGGACGTACATGGCGCCCATGTAGATCAGCGAGTCGTTGTTGTTGACCCCGTACGCGCTGTTGGACAGCCACTCGTACAGGCAGTACCCGATGAGCCCGATGGTGACAAGCCCGGCGACGGGCACGATCGGGACACCGAGCAGCTTGATCCGCGAGGCCGGCGACGCCGCCCACAGGTCGGGCTTGCGCCAGGGCAGGATCACCACGGCGAAGGCGGAGAACAGGTACGTGACCGCGATGACCAGCGTCGCGTCCAGGGTGTAGGTGTGGAAGTTCGAGTTGTACGCATAGAGCGCGCCGAGTCCGACCGCCGGAAGCAGCATCAGCACCAGCGACCAGACGGGCACCCGGCGCTTCTCCGACACCTGGGCCGCGCCATCGGGCAGGATCCGGTCGAAGGCCGCGGCGAAGATCACCCGGGTCGACGACAGGAACAGCGTCCCCACCCAGGCGAAGAACCACAGGCTCATCAGCAAGATCAAGATCACCTGGAACGCCGAGTTGTTGACCAGCCAGCCGACAAGCAGCGTCGGGTAAGGGAAGACCGGCAGCGCGGCGCTTGTGCCGCCGTAGCCTGCCCAGTTCGCGTTGACGTCCTGGTAGAAGACGAAGCCGAAGGTCTTGGCGAACAGCGCGAGGAAGATCACCGACAGCAGCACGGTGGTCCACAGGCCGAAGAACATCCCGCTGAACACGCGCTTGAAGTCGGACGCGCCGCGCACCTCGCCGTAGAGTGTCGTTCCCCAGTTCGGCCACAGCAGGTAGAACATGAGCATCGGGACAAGCAGCATGGACTGCCCCAGGTCGCCGGTGAACCCGAACGACGGCGGGGTGATTCCTGCCTTGGTCGCCGCCGCGGTGGTCGCCGCATAGGCGTTTTTCATCCCGAACAGCTTGGCCGTCTCGTTGTTGAACGCCGAGGTGAAGTCCGACTGGTTGTTGACCAGCATGATGATCACGATGATCGCGAAGCCGAGCAGTCCGCCGTAGAAGCACCACTTCTGCACCTTGGCGTAGCCGGCCATGCCGAGCGAGACCAGGATGCCGGCCAGGGCGATGGTGATCAGCGTGACGACGAACGTGCCGGTGTGCGTGGTGAACCAGGCCGCACCTGACGGGTCGTTGAACGCCACCCACAGCGGCTGGAAGAATTCCTCGGAAAGCACCTGCCCGTAGATCGGCGCCCACAGCCAGAGGATGAACCACCAGCCGGTGGCGGCCATCACGAAGCCGAGTCCGCTGCCGAGGATGCGGGACTGCCATACGTAGTCGCCGCCGGCCCGGGGGATGGTGACCACCAGGCCGCTGTAGGCGATGACCAGGAACGACACCCATACCGCGGAGATAAGCACCGCGGTGAGCAGTTGCCCGGTGGGGAAAGCGCCCTGGTAGGCGAATTCCACCAGGCCGAGCGTGACGATGTTGGTGGACAGGCAGGCGTAGATCAGCGAGTCGCGGACCGACCAGCCGCGCACCAGACCCGTGGCTTTCCGCAGGAATAGTGTCGGTCTCTCTTCGCCGACGGCGTCGGTAGCCATGGGACCCTCCGGTATTAATAGAAAAATGTCAATACATTCCTATGGGTAACGGCAGCACCATAACAGTCAGCCGTTAACAAGGACATACTTGACCTTTCCGTTTTTTGGATTGATGTCCAGCAAAGCCGCCTGGAGCACGCCGTCTCCGTATGAACTGCCCGGGTTGACGGTGAGTGTCCGGCCCAGCCTGGCTACCCCGCGGCTCTCGTGGATGTGCCCGTGCACGGACAACGGCGGCTGGTAGCGGAGGATCGCGTCGCGGACCGCGGTGGAGCCGACCGGCTTCATCACCGCGCCGCCGTGCGTCGGCCGCATCGTCGCGTCCAGTTCTGGGGCCTCGTCGAGCCCGGTGCCATAGGGCGGCGCGTGGAAGTTGAAGATGGTCCTGTTCACGTCGGGGACCCGGGCCGCGATGGCGTCGATCTTCGCGGCGAGTTCCTCTTCCGGTGCCTCGCGGTGGGTGTCCCACGGCGTCGGGTTGGTGTAGCCCATCGAGATCATCGTGTAGCCGCTCCCGGCCAGGTCGATGACCTTGCCCTCGGCGAATGTGACGCTCGGTGCGGACTCGAGGATCGGGTCGATCTCGAAGATGTCGTCGTTTCCGCCGTTGAGGATGCACGGGATGGCGCCGCCGCGCAGCTTGCCGTCGGCCATGTCCAGCCAGCGGTCGAGCGAGCGGGTCATCTCGGCGTTGAACCGCTGGTCGATCGCGTCCTGCGAGTCGAGCTGATCCAGTTCGTCCCGGCTGACGATCGCCGGATAGGACCCGCGGTCGCGCAGCTGCTGGTCGACCTTGAGCAGTTCTTCCCTGCTCTCCAGGCGAAGCCGCTCGCCGCGGACCGTGACCTCCCAGTAGCCCGGGTAGGCGACGATCGGCACCATGATCTTGCCCGTGACGTCACCGCCGAGCACGACCAGGTCGGCCTTGTAGAAGGCCGCGGCGTTCAGGAACTTCTTCCAGCAGATCTCAGACCCGTGGATGTCGGTCGCGAAAAAAATCTTCATCAGTGCGCTACTTCCTCTGGCAGCTCGTACCAGCGCACCCGGTCACCGACGTTGGCGCGCAGCTTCCACTTCATTGACTTGGGCGCCGACGACGCCACGTCAAGCAGTCGCTCCGCCTGCGCCAGGGGATCGAACCTGGCCTGCGGCGGGACCATCTCCGGGTTCTCCGCGACCAGCGCCGGGAGCTTCTCCAGGTTCGCTGTCGTAGTCCGCCACCAGCCCCAGTCGCCCCCGAGCACCTCGCCGAACCGGCCGGTGTGAATCACCGGCCCGGCCGCCGTTTCCCCCACGGGCACCCCGGACAGCAGGTGCGTGATGTCGCGCGCGTCCTTGGCGTTCAGTTCGAAGATCTGCAGCTTGGACAGCAGCAGGTCGGCTGGGTCGAGCGTGTGCGAGGAGTTCGCGAACGAGGACCGGAAGTCCAGCGTGTGGCACATGACGAGGCGGTCGACCATCACGTCGACGGGCCGCCCCGACGGGGCGGTGAAGTACATCTGCCGGTCCCCGTTGAGGTTGTTGAACATCTTGTCCGGCACGCACCCGCTTTTCTCCAGGTAGGCGGCGACGTCACGGCGGCCCTTGGACGCACAGGCCAGGTCCATGTCCTGGCCGGGCCGCAGCCGCGGCGGGAAGTCCGGGCACAGCACGCGCACACCGAGCCCGCCAAGCAGCCGCAGCTTCAGTCCGGCCGCGGCGGCCCCTTTGACAAGAGCGACCGCCTCGGGCAGCGGGTCATCCTCGGGGGTGGACATGCGATGGACCGCTCCCATCAAGCCGTCATGGATTTGGACACGATAATGCGAAGATTTCGTGCCCACTGTCCAGACATTCCCCGCCATGACGCCATTGGTTCCACCATGTGGGCTTGGCCGGGCCGATCGCGGCTAAGCGACGTCCGTGCCGGTTTTATGCCGGTAAAATGGGATTTTCTCCACAGGCAGCGGCGTGTTCCCGAGGATCAGGTCGGCCGCCTTCTCCGCGATCATCATCGTCGGTGCGTAAATGTTTCCGTTGGTGACGTAGGGCATAACGGAGGCATCGACGACCCGCAGCCCGGACACGCCGTGGACGGCGAGCGACGACGGGTCGGTCACCGACAGCGGGCCGGTGCCCATCGCGCACGTGCAGGAGGGGTGCAGCGCCGTCTCCGCGTCCCGCGTCACCCACTCGAGCACCTCTGCCTCCGAGGACACGCCGGGTCCAGGGGAAAGCTCCCCGGCGTTGAACTCATCGAAGGCCGGCTGGTTGAGTATGCGGCGCGCGATCGCGATCGCCTCGGTCCACTCCGCGCGGTCGGTGGGCGTGGAGAGGTAGTTGAACCGCAGCGCCGGCTTGGCGAACGGGTCCGCCGAGGTCAGCTTCACGGTGCCGCGCGAGTCCGAGTACATCGGGCCGATGTGCACCTGGTACCCGTGGCCCCCGGCGGGTGCCGAGCCGTCGTAGCGGATCGCGATAGGCAGGAAGTGGAACATCAGGTTGGGGTACCGCACGGTGTCGTTGGACCGGACGAAGCCGCCCGCCTCGAAGTGGTTCGTCGCTCCGGGACCCGAGCGCGCCAGCAGCCAGCGCAGGGCCACGCCCGGGCGGTTCCGCCACTTCAGCGCCGGCGCGACGGACACCGGCAGCTTCGACCCGTACTGGACATAGACCTCCAGGTGGTCCTGCAGGTTCTCGCCGACCCCGGCCACGTCCGCGACGACGGGAATGCCGAGCGGCGCCAGTTCCACCGCGTTCCCGACTCCCGAGAGCTGCAGCAGCTGGGGTGACCCGAACGCTCCCGCGCACACGATCACCTCACCGCCGTAGGCCCGGCGCAGCGCGGAGGTGACCTGTACCGGGGACTTGCCGGCGGGGTACCGGATCATGAACTCCACCCCGGTCGCCCGCGTCCCGTTGAACAGGACCCGCGTGGTGTGCGCGCTGGTCACCACGCGCAGGTTCGTCCGGGACATGACCGGGTGCAGGTAGGCCCGGGCCGCCGACAGCCGCCGCCCGTCGGAGATGTTCCTGTCGAAGGCGGCGAACCCCTCCTGCCGGTACCCGTTCACGTCGGAGGTGAGCGGGTACCCGGCCTGTTGCACAGCTTCGAAAAACGCGCCGAACAGCGGGTTGACCGCCGGCCCGCGCTCGAGCACGAGCGGCCCGTCGGTGCCGCGGAAGTCCGCGTCCGGCGTGCCCGGCGCGGCCAGGCAGTTCTCCATCCGCTTGAAGTAAGGCAGGCAGTGCGCGTAATCCCAGGCCGACATCCCCGGATCGGTCGCCCACCGCTCGTAGTCAAGGGGGTTGCCGCGCTGGAAGATCATCCCGTTGATCGACGACGAGCCGCCGAGCACCTTGCCGCGCGCGTGGTAGATCCGCCGCCCGTTCAGGTACGGCTCCGGCTCCGACTCGTACTGCCAGTCGTAGAACGACGACCCGATCGGGAACGTCAGGGCCGCGGGCATGTGGATGAAGGGGTCCCAGCTGTAATCGGACCGTCCCGCCTCAAGCACCAGGACGCGGTTGGTGGGATCCGCCGACAGCCGCGCGGCAAGCGCACTGCCCGCCGACCCGCCGCCGACGATGATGTAGTCGAACTGCGTAGGTGCCATGCGGACTCGTTTCTCTTTTTGATCGTGCCTGCTTCTGGAACTGCGCGGTCAGGGCAAGGGAAACAGTTCCCGGCCGGTCACCTGGTCGCGGCCTTGAGGTTGTCCCTGACGGTGCTGGTCATGGGATGGTCCTCGCCCAGGTAGCGCTCGCAGTCCGCGAGCGCGCGGCGCAGCACCTTGACCCCGTCGGTCATCCGGCCGGCCTCGAAGTACGCCGCGGCCAGGTTGCACCGCGTGGTCAGCGTGTCGACGTCGCCGGGGCCTGCCACCCGCTCGCTGTCGGCGACCGTCCTCTCGTACACCTCGATCGCTTCACGCAGTCGGCGGGCCTGCTGGTAGGCGGCGCCGAGGATGGCCCGCGCGGCCAGCGTCTCGCGCTGGTCGGCACCGAGCAGCCGCTCGCGGTCGGCCGCGACGCGCTCGTACTGAGGGATGGCGTCCTTGAGCCGCCCGCCGGTGCGGTAGGCATAGCCGAGGTTGCCGCGCGCGGTGACCGTGTCCGGGTGGTCGGCACCGAGCAGCCGCTCGCGGTCGGCCAGCACCCGCTCGTACGCGCTGATCGCCTCCTTGTTCCTCCCCGCGGCCCGGTACGCCCCGGCCAGGCTGGCCCGGGTGGCCAGGGTGGCGGGGTCGTCCGCGCCGGCCGCCCGCTCCTGGCCGGCCAGGGCCCGCTGGTACGCGCCGATCGCCTCGCGCGTCCGGCCGGCCGCCAGGTACGCGGCGGCCAGGCTGGTCCGGGCGCTCAGCGTGTCACGGTGCGACGGGCCCAGTTCCCGCTCGGCGTCGGCGACGGCACGCTCGTAGAGCCTGATGCTGTCGCCCCGCCGGCCGGCCTGCTCGTATGCCTGGGCGAGCTGGGTCCGCACCTCTAGCGTCTCCTGGTGCCCGGCCCCGAACATCTGCTCCCGCGCGCTGAGCACCTGCTCGTACGCCACGATCGCCTCGGGTTCGCGCCCGGCGGCGTGCAGCGACCTGCCGACGTTCAGCCGCGCGGTCACGGTGTCCGGGTGCTGGGGGCCGAGGCCCGCCTCGCGGTCGGCGAGCGTTGACTCGAAGGCGGGCAGTGCCTCGGCGAGCCGTCCGGCGGCCGCGTAAGCGTCGGCGAGACGTTCCCTGGCCAGCACGGACTGGGCGTGGCCGTACCCGAGCAGCTGGCCGCTGACGGAACTGAGCGCCTGCCAGTACGTGATGGCGGAGTCGGCGAGCGCGGGAGGCTCGGTGAGCGATGTCCCGGCCCGGATCAGCAGCGGGTGGGCCTCTGGCTTCCAGAGCAGGTCGCCCGCGAAGGCGCGCAGCGCGGCGGCGGAGTCCCGCAGCGCCTGGCTGAGCAGCGGGCTGCTCGCCGGGGCGCCCGCCTCGGGCCACGCCTCGAGCAGCGCGGCGGCCGCCGCCGCCACGATCTGCTCGATGTTGCCGGGCGCCAGGTAGGCGCGGACCGCGGACCGCACGGCCCAGTGCAGCCAGACGGTGCGAACCGCGCTCGAGTTGTCCAGACTCACCAGGCCGAGCCGGTCCAGGTTGGCGTACGCGGACCGCACCAGGTTCTGGTCGCCGGCCTGGCCGCTGCTGTGCTGGCCGGTGGCCGGCTGCCCGGTGATGTAGCGGCAGGCGGCGGGGGCGGTGAGCACGGCCGCCGGGATGCCGCTGGTGTCAAGGGCCGCGGCAAAGACAAGCGCGGGCCAGGAGAGCTCGGCGGGCGGCAGTTCATGGGCGTGCTCGACGGCGAGCGACCAGGTGGCGAGCAGGGAGGGCGGGCAGCCGTCGACGGCCGTGTCCGTGATGGTCTGCAGGCGCTGCGCGTACTCGGCGCGGTACTGCCTGCAAGTGCCGCCCGTCGCCATGACCAGCGCGGCCGCCTGGGCCAGCGCGATCGGCAGCCCGCCGAGGTCCTCGGCTAGGTCCAGTGCCTCGATCCGCTGGTCGGGGAAGCTGGTGATCCGTGTGTTGAGGTAGCCGAGCGCCTCCCGCCGGGTAAACCCCTGGACGGCGTGCGCGGTCACTGCGGCCGCTGAGCCCGGGTCCGCGAGTTCGGATTCCCGCAGCCGGCTGGTCACCACGACCTGACCGGCCGGGCCCTGCGGCCACAGCCCGTCGACGTCGAGCGGTGAGGTCACGCCGTCGAGCACCACCGCCCAGGGGCGGTCGGTTCTGCGCAGCCAGCCGAGGAAGCGCTGCGCGGCCCCGTCCGCGGTGCCGGCGGCCGCCTCGTCGCCGGTCAGCAGTTCCAGGTCCGCGGCCGCCCGCGCGTAGCCGTCGATGATCGCGCCGCGGTTGCCTGCCGGAATCCAGGCCAGCAGGTCAACCGCCCGTGCCGACCACACGGTGTGCGCGAACCCGACCGCTAGCTGTGTCTTGCCTGTCCCGCCCGTGCCGGGCAGCGCGGAGACCAGAAGGGTCGTCTCGCCCGGCCGCAGACCGTCGGCGAGCCCGAACCCGGATTCCTGGCGAGCGTGATAAAACGGGGCCAGCGGCGGAACGGACCCGGTGAGGACCGGCGCGCCGGCACGCGGAGCACCCATGTTCGCTGCCCCTCCCACATGCGAAGCGGTCTCGGGGGCATCTTACGGTCGACATAGCCCGAAAAACCGCTTGTCGGTCGAGAAATGTGGCAAAGACCGAAATCGACCATATCGGCACACGATATTGATCGATAATTATCTATTTAGTGATTTCACGCCAGCCGCTTTCCGCACGCCTGCCTCACCGTCACCTGGCTGGGCATCACCCCGGACGCCCGGTCGCCGCCCGCAGCGACGGAAGGTCCGCGACCA
>Ga0335074_10001952_pt1 | contig 28030 bp, 26 predicted proteins | sample Lox_Sample_23_FD_206715 | JGI IMG/M metagenome (GOLD analysis project Ga0335074, IMG submission 206715) | Soil microbial communities from Loxahatchee National Wildlife Refuge, Florida, United States - Lox_Sample_2.3 | ecosystem: Environmental > Terrestrial > Soil > Wetlands | place: USA...
AGCGGGCGACTGATAGCCGTATCCCGGCTGCTGGTCAGCGGGCGGCTGGTACCCGTACCTGGACTGCTGGTCAGCCGGCGGCTGATAGCCATACCCCGGCTGCTGGTCAGCCGGCGGCTGATAGCCATACCCGGACTGCTGGTCAGCCGGCGGCTGATAGCCGTACCCGGACTGCTGGTCAGCCGGCGGCTGGTAGCCGTACCCGGGCTGCGCCGCGCCGTACCCGGGCTGCGGCGCCCCGTACCCGGGCTGCTGGAATCCCGCCTGAGGCGACGAGAACGCCTGCCCAGCGGTCGCTCCGGCTGGGTAGCCCAGGGCCTGGGCGAACGCTGCTGTGATCCGCTGGCAGGACGCCGGGTCCAGGGCGGTCCGCTGGGCCAGTTCACGCGCGGCCTGCTGAACCGCCGCCGCGGGATCCGAGCGCTGCTGCAGGTGCTGGAGCAGCGACGACGCGATATTGGCCCCGGCCGCGGCCACCAGCAGGTTCCTCGCCTGCGGCATACCAGGCAGCAGCCGGCCCGCGGCGTCACCGAGGGCCTTCGGGTCGCTGAGGATGCTGATGCCGTGAGACGCGACGACCGAGCTCAATGCCTGGCGGACGGAGTCGTCCTGCGGTTGCTCACTCATAGGCGGGCATTCCTCAAGGGTTTCCAGGTGGGCAGCCTGGGGTTATCTGCTGTCCTCCGCGGCGGAGGTCACGGTGATGAGGGTAGCCGTTGGAAGCAGGCCGGGAAAAGACGCAGAGCGGGGCGACGCGGGAGCCCGCGACGCTGCCCGGCCGGGGCTTGCCAGGGCAGGACGGCCATTCGCTGGTACTTCCGGAAAACCGCGTGGCGATCAGCGAACGGTTTCCAGACACGGCCTTACACTGAGCCTTTTTCATCCTGATCCTGGGCGCAGGCCCGCACGGATGTTTCGTCTTCGTACCGGAACCAGGGCGTGGTGTTACGCGCGGTCCGGAGCGCTGGCGGGAGGGCCTGTGGTGCGGCGGTGGGCGGCTTTGAGCCGGGCGATCTCGGCGTGGAGCTGGCGGGTTTCTTCTTGCAGTGCCAGGACGCGGCGGATGCCCGCGAGGTTGAGTCCGTCGCCGGTGAGGGCGGTGATCTCCAGCAGGCGGGTGATGTCGTTCTGGCTGTAGCGGCGGGTGCCGCCGGCGCTGCGTCCGGGGTCGATCAGGCCTTGGCGCTCGTAGATCCGCAGGGTCTGCGGGTGCAGGCCGGCCAGCTCGGCGGCTATCGAGATGCTGTACAGGCCCTGCGTAGGGTCGGCTGCCCAGCCGGGATTCACCATTGCGGGTCCCAGGGGCCTGCCAGCAGCCGTTCCAGGATCCAGGCGAGGTCACCGTAGCCCGGCCGGGGCCATGCCAGCCCCGCGGTGCCCGCCGCGCCAGGTGCGGGTCCGACGTGCACCGGCCCGGCCCACAAGGCCGGGTGCGGGTGCCGGGGATTCGCCGCAGCGGGGGACAGCGGCCAGATCTGCGGGCCGGCGGGCCCCCGGGAGGGAGCTGAGCGGCCCGGCGCCCGCGGCGGGCCGCTGGCCTGGCGGAGGTGGCGGCGGTCCCAGTCGCCCCGCCGGGCAGGGTCGGACAGCAGCTCGTAGGCATCCGAGACGGCCCGGAACTGGTCTGCCGCGGCGGCATCGCCAGGTTGTGAGTCGGGATGCAGGGCACGCGCGAGCCGCCGGTAGGCGCGGGAGATGTCCGCGGTGCTGGCGTCAGCGCCCAGACCCAGCGCCTGGTAAGGGTCGCGTTCGTCGCGCATGGCCGCCTCCCCGGGTTTCCCATGGTACGCACTGTGCGGTTACCTCAGTATGCATAGTGATCGAATCTAAGTCGAGCCTTGTCAAGTAGTTGGATGGCGTGTTATATACATGAGCGGGCACCGCGCCCAGGACAGACAACCGCTGGCAGGAGGCTTGCAACGATGCTTGTGCGTACTGACCCGTTCCGCGAACTCGACCGGCTCACCCAGCAGGTATTCGGCACCGCTGCCCGGCCGGCGGCGATGCCGATGGATGCCTACCGCAAGGGCGACACCTTCTACATTCACTTCGACCTGCCCGGCGTCAGCGCCGACTCGATCGAGCTGACCGTGGAGCAGAACGTGCTGACCGTCCGGGCCCAGCGGCGGCCTGAGCAGGTAGAGGGCGCTGAGATGCTCGTCGCCGAGCGCCCGGCCGGGGTGTTCACCCGGCAGGTGTTCCTGGGCGACACCCTGGACGCCGACAGCATTGCCGCCGACTACAGCGCTGGCATCCTCACCCTCACCATCCCGGTGCATGAGCAGGCCAAGCCCCGCACCATCGCCGTCACCGGGCACGAGGACCACAAGCAGGTCACCGCCTAGCCGGGCACGCGCCGGGAGCGCTGCGGGGGCCATGGCCGCGGCGCTCCCGGCCCTGGCCGGGTGCTCGCCGGACCGGCCGCACGTGCTCGCCAGTGCCGTTCCCGTCCGCGGGCACGCTTCCGTGCCGCACTGGCCGCGCCCAGAGCGCCATGCGTCCAGGTGCTGACCGCACAGTGATGCCGGAAGGAGACGAATGTGACTCCCGCAGAGCAGGATCCGGGCCACGGGCTCGCCGGTGCACGACGTCCTCGGGAGGAGCAGCGGCATGCCGACCAGGACCGCACACTGCTGGCAATGCAGCAACTGGAAGCCGCGCTCGGGTCAGCCGCCCCGCACCGCGAGGAGGCCTGGCTCGCCGAGGTAAGCCGCACCCTTAGGGTGCTCAGCGAGGCGGCCCGTGACGAGGCGGACAACGCCGCTCAGCCCGACAGCCTGCTATCCGACATCGCGCGCACCCAGCCCTGGCTGCGCAACCGTGCACGCGGCCTGCGCGTCCACTACGGCCAGATCCGCGACACGATAGCCGCGCTGCGCAAAGAACTCGATAGCGAGGCGGGCCACAAGGCGGACTTCACCGACATCCGCCAGCGGCTGACATGGGTCCTGGCCGGGCTGCGGCACCAGCGAGCCCGCGAATCCGACCTGATATACGAGGCTTACTACGACGCTTTCCGCTCTGACCTGGCACAGGACGCGGTCAGCTCGAGCGGCCCAGCCGACCCAACCGATGCAACGGCCGACTGATACCGGCCGCGGAGCATCTCACCCAGGGCGCCTCGGAAGCCTCCCGGCGAACAAGCAGGGAACCTGCCAGCCACCACACAGGGCACCAATGAGCTTTTCATCCTGATCCTGGGCTGGGTGGCGTGCGGCCTGATCAGGGCGGCGTGTCGGCTTGAGGCGTAGTGAAGCCCCTGGCAGAGGGATCGATCACCACAATCAAGACCATCCACCAAAGGGCCTCCCATGCTGTCCTGCCCTGCTGCGCTGCCGTTGTCGTCCCGGACCGTCGTCTTCACCGCAGGAGTCATCCGCCGTCACCGGGCGAAGATCGGGTCGCCGTGGCGCAAGCTGAACCCCACAGAGCAGGCACTGCTGGTGCTGGCCTACCTGCGAAAAGGAGAGACGTTCGCGGACCTGGCGGCCGGGTTCGGGATCGACACCGCGACCGCGTGGCGGTACGTGACCGAGACGGTGGCGCTACTCGCGGCCCGATCACCAAAGCTCCGCACGGCGCTCTCGGCAGCAAGGAAGGCCGGGCACGCCTACATCATCATCGACGGCACGTTAATTCCTATCGACCGCGTCGCAGCAGACCGGCCCTCCTACTCAGGCAAGCACCGCCGCCACGGCATGAACCTCCAGGTCATCTCGAACCCCGACGGTGACATCGTGTGGGTGTCCGGGCCGCTTCCAGGTGCCACCCACGACCTCAGCGCCGCCCGGATCTGGGGCACGCTGCGCGAGCTGGCCTCAGCCGGGCTGATCGTGCTGGCGGACAAGGGCTACCACGGCGCCGGCCAGCCGCTGCTCACCCCCTACAAGGGCCGCAGGAAGCCGGAATCACAGAAAGACGCCAACGGCGCCCACGCCCGGCTGCGCGGAGTGGGGGAACGCGCCAACGCCCAGCTCAAGACATGGCGCATCCTGAGGAAACTACGCTGCTGCCCCTGGCGCGCCGGTTATCTCGCCAAAGCCATCCACGTCCTTCAGGCCCGGGAGACCGAAGGATGAAAAGACTCACTACAATAATAATGCCGGATTTCCTGCCGGTATTTTTGCGGTCAGCTAGCCGGCGGGTCACTGTCCACGATCAGCGCGCCGCCGCGGCCCCACGTCAGGTAGCGGTAGGACAGGTTGATCAGCGCCGAGATCCGGTTGCGGTTGCCGAGCAGGGTCACGAGGTGCAGGCCCAGCCAGGCCCACCAGGCCAGGTACCCGCGCACGCGCACGTGGTAAGGCAGCTGAACGACGGCGGAGTGCCGCCCGATCGTGGCCAGGATCCCCTTGTCGTGGTACTCGAACCTGGCTGTCGGCTGGCCAGCGGTCAGCCTGATGATCTGCTCGGCCGCGAACCGTCCGGTCTGCAGCGCCGGCTGCGCCAACTGCGGCAGCGGGTTGCCTTCGAGCCCTGCGATATCGCCGATGGCGAAGATGCGGTCGTGCCCGCTGACCCGCAGGTCCGGCCCGACCTGGATCCGGCCTCCGCGGCTCTGCGGCAGCCCCCAGGCACCGATCGACCCGGGCGCGCTGACGCCGGCGGCCCACACGGTGATGTCGCTGGGGATGTGCTCGCCGTCGGCCAGCACCACATGATCGGCGGTGACCTCACGGATCGTCGCGTTCAGCCGGATGTCCACCCCCCGCGACTTGAGCTGGCGGCGGGCGTAGTCACGCAGCGACGGGTGGAACGGCGCCAGCAGCGCATCGGCCTGCTCGACCACCCTGACGTGTACGCGGGCGAGGTCGATCGCTGGGTAAGCCGTCGGCAGCGCGACGTTGCGCAGCTCGGCCAGGGTCCCGGCCAGTTCCACGCCGGTGGCACCGCCGCCGACCACCGTGATCGCCCACTCCCGGCCGACCTCGTCGCCGCTGAGCCGCTCAAGCCAGGCCATGATCTGGTCGCGCAGTGCGACCGCGTCCCTGCGGGTGTACAGGCCCTGGCTGTGCTTGTCCGCTCCGGCGATCCCGTAGTAGGCCGCCGACACTCCCGTGGCCAGCACGAGATAGTCGTAGTCCAGCGCCTCGCCCCGTGCCATCGTGACCTTCCGCGCTTGCGTGTCGATGGCCACGACCTCGCCATGCTGGAACCGGGCGCGGTAGCGGTGGGCGAACCCGCGTAGTGGATAGGCGACGTCGCTCGGGGTCAGCCCCCCGGTCGCCACCTGATACAGCAGGGGCTGGAACGTGCTGTAGACGTTGCGGTCGACGAGCGTCACGTCCATGCCCGAGCGCGCCAGCCTGCTCACGGTGGCCAGCCCGCCGAACCCCATGCCCACAACCACGACCCGCGGCACCGTACTGCCGGACTTGCTCTGCGCGCCCCGCCGCAACCTGGCCATCTCACGCCTCCTCGAAGCGCTCGCTACCCGGTTGACCCGGTCGCTAACCGCGATGCGGCGCGGCAGCCCGCCGGGCACGGTGGCTGTGATCAGGGCAAATAGCCGGGCTATTGACACTGTCTTCGCGCCAATCATACTGACAGGTAACAAGCCAGCAGATGGGCTGGCTGGCGCCCCACTTCACTGCCGAGGTGACTTTATGCTGCGCTTTGTAGCAAGCATCGTGTCGGCCGCCGGATGCGTGGCCTTGCTGGTAATGCCTGCAGTCAGCGCTTCCGCCGCTTCCGCGTCGCTGCCTGATTCAATGGCGGCCACCGGTGACTCGATAAGCACGGCTTTCGATGTCGACTGGAGCGGTGTTCTGCAAAGTACCCCGGCGGATTCCTGGTCAACGGGCACGAACAGCTCCGTTGACAGCGTGTACAGCCGGATCCTCGCCGCGAACCCCAGCATCAGCGGAAACGAATACAACGACGCGGTACCCGGCGCGACAATGGCTGACCTGAATGGCCAGGTCGAGCAGGCCGCCTCGCAGGGGGTTCAGTTCCTGACCGTTGAGATGGGCGCCAATGACCTGTGCACCTCAAGCGTCAGTGACATGACATCCACTGCCACGTTCCAGTCGGAGTTCCAGCAGGCACTGACCACCTTCACCACCTCGGACCCGGACGCGCACATCTTCGTTGCCTCGATCCCGAACATCTACCGGCTGTATGAGGACGAGAGCAGCGACTTCATCGCCGAACTGGAATGGAACGTGTTCGGCATCTGCCCGGACATGCTCAGCGCCAGCGCGACCACAGCGCAGCGGCAGGAGATCGTGAACCAGGAGCAGGCTGACAACCAGACGCTGGCAACCGTGTGCGCCCAGTTCTCCCAGTGCCTCTTCGACAACGATGCGGTCTACAACGTCAGCTTCAGCTCATCCGACGTCAGCGACGTCGACTACTTCCACCCGAGCGTCGCCGGGCAGGCCGAGCTTGCCTCCGTGGCCTGGGCGGCAAGCACCTGGGCGGGCACAAAGTGAGCTGACGCCCGGCCGTCAGCAGGCAGCGACCCAGTCCTCAGGGTCGCTGCCTGCGATGTTGTGAGACTCAGTTTCTACACGCTCACCTTTTGCTTGTCCTGCCTGGGCTTTTCTTTCTGCCTTGTCGCCGCCGGGAGAAAGAAAGCTGGCAGAAGGGTCAACGCGGTGAGGCCAACCGCCCACCGGAATGTGCTGTCGAACGCGAGGCCGCGGGTGGCGGCGGTCACAGCGTGATGGCTGAGGAGTTCGCTGGCAAGGATCACAGCCAGGACCGCTGCCCCGAACGACCCGCCCACTTGCTGGACGATCCTGATAGTGCTGTTCGCGTCGGGAACTTCACCGGGAGAAATGTCGGTGAACGCTCCGGCTATAACCGCGATCGTGACCGCGGAGAGGCCTGCGCCGCGGACAAAGAGCGCCCCGGCCAGCAGCCACTGGCTGGTTGCCGGGCCAGCCCAGGCGAATGGCAGGGTGCCGAGCAGCGTCAGCACCAGTCCGGTGAGTACGACAGGCCGGGCCCCGGTGAAGTCGGCGACCTTGCCCGCGATGCCGCGTGGCAGCAGTGAGCCCACACCCTGCGGGGCCAGGAGCAGGCCGGTGACGAGGACGCTCCGGCCCTGGACCTGCTGATAGTAGAGCGCGAGCAGGAGCAGGGGCCCGTAGACCGACAATCCGGCCAGGAAGACGACCGCTGTTGCGGCGGCGAAGGAGCGGACACGCAGCACGCGCAGGTCGATGAGGGACCGTCGGCGCGAGCGCAGTGCGTGAGCCACGAACGCCGCGGTGCAGACGAGCCCCGCCATCAGCGCAAGCCATGCCTGCGTGCTCGCGAACCCGTGCCCCCCGGCCGCGCGGGCGAAGCCGTAGATGATCAGGCCCAGGCCCGGTGAGAGCAAAGCCAGTCCCAGCGCGTCCAGCGGGCGCTTGCGCTGCTCCTGCGCGCCGGCAGGCAAGATCCGCCAGGCGAGCACCAGGGCGGCCAGGCAGACGGGGACGTTGACGTAGAAGATCCAGCGCCAGACCAGGTGGCTGATGATCAGCCCGCCGATAACCGGGCCGAAGATCGGCACGACGACTACCGGAAGGCTGGCGAGAGTCCCGGCCCGGCCCATCCGTCTGGGTCCGGCCGCCTGGGTGAGGATCATGGTGCCGAGCGTCATCATCAGGCCGGCGGCCAGGCCCTGAAGCATCCGGAAGACGATCAGGCTGCTCATGCTCCAGGCCGCTCCCGACAGCGCGGAGAAGGCAGTGAACATAGCCAGGGACAACAGCCAGACCCGCTTGGCCCGCAGTCGCTGAGCGGCCCAGGCGCTCAGCGGCATAGCCATACCCATCGCCAGCAGGTACCCGGTGATGGTCCACTGGCTGGTGGCCACCGAGGTGTGCATGGCCGTGCCGATCGTGGCCAGAGCCACGTTGACGATCGTGGTGTCGAGCGCTGGCGCCAGCAAGCCCAGGACAAGGACCCAGATCAGCTTGCGCAGCGCCGGATCAATGCCCTGGTCAGGCACTGAAGTCGCGCTCATGCCCAGCTCCTCCCGTGAGTAGAAGATCTCGTGCCTAAGACCCGTTACTAAGAGACGCAGCGTCTCTTGTGTTTACAGTACACTAAGAGACGGAGCGTCTCTACATGGCAAAGACAAAGACCGGCGATCAGCGGAGCCGGACCGAAGCCGACAGCACCGGCGACAGCACCGTGCGCCCGCGGCGCCACGGCGCCGAGCTTGAGAACGCCTTGCTGCAGGCAGCGTGGGACGAGGTGGCCGCGGTTGGCTATGCGGGCCTGACCATGGAGGGCGTGGCCGCCCGGGCGGGCACGGGCAAGGCAGTGCTCTACCGCAGGTGGCCGAAACGCGCGGAGCTAGTTCTCGCAGCGATGCGGCATCATCTGGGATCGATTACCGACGAGATCCCCGACACCGGTGATCTGCGCGAGGACGTCCTGATCGTGCTCAGGCAGATCAAGGACCGCGCCGAGCAGATGGGGCCCGATATCTTCCACGGGCTCAGGATGGAGTCGCAAGACCTGCCGCCGGAAGCATTCGCGATCACGCCTGGAGTCGTGATGACGCTCCTGACCAGGGCAGCCGAACGAGGCGACGTCCGCCGGGAAAAGGTCACCCCGCTGATCGCGTCCTTGCCTGGCATCCTGATCCGCCACGAGCTGCTGCTGTCCGGCGTGGCCGTCTCAGAGGCGTACCTCACTGAGATCGTCGATGAGGTCTTGCTCCCCCTCGTGGTGACTGCCGGCGGGTGAGCCGGCGCCGGGAGCTAGGCCCGGGGCGTGGTGCCCCAGCAGGCGCCGAGTTCCCGGACCCAGGACGCGGCGGCGGCCCGGTCAGCGGGCGGCGTGCCGACGATGACGACTTCGGTCACGCCAGCCTCGGCCAGCCCGGCGAACTGAGCTTGGGTCGCATCGCTCAGCGCTACGGACACGGCCAGGTCTTCCGCCCTGCGGCCAAGGTCCTGGCAGTATCCGGCCAGCGTGCCGACACGTTCGGTGGCCTCGCCGGCGGTGAGGTTGAAGCCATACCAGCCGTCGCCGAAGGCTGCCACCCGGCGCAGCGCCGCATCGCTGTTGCCCCCCAGGACCACCGGGATCCGCCGGCCGCGCAGCGGCTTGGGGTTGACTCGCACCGATTCGAACCGGGTGAATTCACCGCGGAACGAAGCTACGTCGTCGGCCCAGAGCGCGCGCATCGCGGCCACGTACTCGGCGGTGCGCCGGCCGCGTCCGGCAAACGGCACGCCCAGGGCACTGAACTCCTCGGCTGACCAGCCGATGCCCACGCCCAGGGTCAACCGGCCCCCAGACAGCACATCCAGCGTCGCCGTCTGTTTGGCCGCCAGCACCGGGTTATGCTCCGGCAGCAGCAGCACACCAGTGGCCAGCCCGATCGTCGAGGTGACCGCGGCCGCGAAGCTCAGGCCCAGCAGCGGATCCAGCCAGTCCGCGTCGGCCGGGACAGCTATCCGGCCATCGGCCGAATAGGGGTACCGGGACGCTGGCCGGTCCACCAGCACCACGTGCTCGCCTGACCACAAGGTCGCGAAGCCGGCTGCTTCAGCCTCCACCGCGACGGTCCGGATCACTTCAGGAAGTGCCCCAGCGCCGATGCCCAGCGCGTGCAAACCAACCCGCATCCGCTCCCCCTCAGCCGCGCGGATCACACCTAGGGTCATTCTGCAGGCAGTCAGCATCGGTGTTGAGGGCGGACAATGGGCTGGAGGCACGAGAGTGCCGGGCGAGACGCGGCAAGCCCGGGAGGGTGCGTGAACAACTCGGTAGCGGTCGAGGCGCTCGCGGTCGCGGTGTCGGCGAGCGTGCCTGTCCTGCTCTGGGGTAGCCCGGGAACTGGCAAAACCTCGGCCGTCGTCGCTCTGGCGCAGGCTCTGGACTGGCCGGTCGAGGTGGTGATCGGCTCGATCCGCGAGCCATCCGACTTCGCTGGGCTGCCTGTGGTGATCGACGGCGCTGTCCACTTCGCCCCGCCGCGGTGGGCGCAGCGGCTGCGGGACGCGGGCCGCGGGCTGCTGTTCCTGGACGAGCTGACCACGGCCCCGCCAGCGGTGCAGGCAGCGATGCTGCGGGTTGTCCTCGAACGCGTCGTCGGCGACGTGACGCTGCCGGCTGGCGTCCGGGTGGTCGCCGCGGCCAACCCGCCGGAGCAGGCAGCCGACGGCTGGGAACTCGCTCCGCCGCTGGCCAACCGGCTGGTCCACCTGGACTGGCCGGTCGAGGCGAAGAGCGTGGCCCGGGGGCTGGCTGTCGGGTTCCCGACGCCGGTGCTCGTCGGCCTGGACGAGCAGCCGACCACCGGGCAGGTGACCGGGGCGAGGGCGGCGGTGGCCGCGTTCCTGGAGGTCCGGCCGGCCCTGGTGCTGCAAGTGCCGTCGTCCCCCGCGGCGGCTAGCCGAGGCTGGCCGAGCCCGCGCAGCTGGGAAGCTGTGGCCCGGCTGCTGGCCGGGTGCGAGATGTGCCGGGCATCGGAGGAGGCGCGCGCGGAACTGGTGATCGGGGCCGTGGGCGAGGGTCCAGGCGTGGAGTTCCTGTCCTGGCTGGAGAACGCTGACCTTCCCGACCCCGAGCTAGTGCTAGCCGACCCCGGCTCGTTCGAGCTGCCCGAGCGCAGCGACCGCGCGTTCGCGATCCTGACCGCGGTGGCGGCGGTCGCGGTGAGCCGCGGTGACATCGCGTCGTGGGAGGCGGCGTGGCAGGTGGTGGCGGCGGCCGCGCAGGGAGCACCGGACGTCGCGACGCTGGTCGCCCGCACGCTGGCCACGCACAGGCCGGACGGGGCCGAGCTTCCGGCGGCCGTGCTCGAGCTGGCGCCGGTGCTGCGTGCGGCTGGGCTGCTGCGATGAGCCTGCACTGGGGGCAGGTCAGCGAGCTGCCCGCCGAGCTGCGCCAGCGGTGGGCGGCGGCCCGGGTATGGGCCGCGCACCAGGCGCCGTACCTGGCCACGGCCGTGCTCGCGCTCGATCCGGTAGTCGTGCAGGCCAGCGAGGGATCCCCGGCACCTGACCTGAGTGCGTTCCCCGCCGACCGCGCCTGGCACGTCTACCTGGACCCGGATGTGCTCGCTGCCTCGCAGCCGCACCAGATCGGGTTCTGGCTGCTGCACCAGGTCACTCACCTGCTGCGCCAGCACCCCGACCGGTTCCCGGGGGTGCCAGGCCAGGCGGAAAGGCCGGAAGCCGCGCCGGTCGCGGACACCGGGCCTGCGGGCCGCCGGACCAGCGAGCAGCGGCGCTGGAACCTGGCCGGCGACGCGGAGATAAACGACGATCTCGTGGCGGGCGAACTGAAGCTGCCCACCGAGGCTGTCACCCCGGCGCAGCTGGGCCTGCCCGACGGCCAGACGGCCGAGCAGTACTGGGATGCCCTCGGTGGCGGGGCCGCCGGCAAGGCCGCGGACACCAGCAGCGGAACGCCCAGCGGGCAGGGCCAGGGCAGCGGGCAGGGCCAGGTCGGCGGCCCGGCCGCGCGGCCCAGCGACGCGGGCACCCAGCCCGCCGGGCAGCCCAGCACTGACGCCGAGGGCGGCGGCCCGGCCGGCCAGCAGGAGGCACCCGACGGCGGGCCCGATGCCGGACCGGACTGCGGGACTGGCGCCGACGGTCAGGAACGGCCATGGAACACCGGCCAGCCTGGCCTGAGCGAGATCGGCCAGCGGCTGCTCCGCCATGACGTGGCCAGGCGGATCGCCGAACACCAGCGGCGGCGCGGCGACGTTCCCGAGGGGTGGCAGCGCTGGGCGGACGGCGTGCTCGCGCCGGTCGTCAACTGGCGCCGGCAGCTCGCCGCGGCCGTGCGCCGCGGGGTGGCGGATGTGGCCGGGCGGGTGGACTTCACCTACCGCAAGCCGTCACGCCGGGCAGCGGCCGTGCCTGACGTGGTGCTGCCGAGCCTGCGCCAGCCGCTGCCACAGGTGGCCATGGTGCTCGACACCTCCGGCAGCATGAGCGACAGCATGCTGGCCCAGGCACTGGGCGAGGTCAGCGGGGTGCTGCGCAGCCTCGGGCTCGGCCGCAGGAACCTGCGGGTGATCTGCTGCGACGCCGAGGCCTACGAGCACCAGCGGGTGCTCGATGCCCGGGAGGTGCGGCTGCTCGGCGGCGGCGGCACGGACATGGGCGCGGGCCTGGCCGCCGCGGCCGCGCTGCGCCCGCGCCCGGACCTGGCCATCGTGCTGACCGATGGGCACACACCCTGGCCTGGCCGCGCCCCCGACGGCGTGCGCGTCGTCGTCGGCCTGATGGACGAGACCGGGCGGACCCCTGACTGGGCCACGACCGTGCTCGTCGACCCGGGCCCGGCGGCAAAGGCGGCCCTCTGGTGAGCGGCCCGGACGAGGACGACTCGGCCTGGACGGGGCGCGGTTTCCCGGCCGAGCAGGCAGAGGTGTTCAGGCGCTGGCGGATCAGCCTCGATCAGGCGGTCGCCTGGCGCAAGGCCGGGGTGAACGAAGGCCTGCATGCCGCGCAGTGGATCACCGCAGGGGTGACACCTGACTCGGTCAGCTCGTGGCGCGACGCCGGCATCGATGCAGGCCAGGCGGTGCACTGGCACGAGATCGGCTTCAGCCTGGCCGCGGCCACGGATGCGCTGAAGCGCGGGCTCACCCCGGACACAGCGTTCGCGCCCCACGTGACGAGATCCCATCGAGGCAACCCCGTCGCCGGCACCGTTGCCCGCCTGGCTCCCGGTGTTCGGGGCGAGATCATCCGCCAGTTCCTCGACGCAGGCGTCTCGCCGAAGGTCATGCACGACTACCTGGAAGCGAACTGGCAGGCGGAAGAGGCCCTGCCGTGGGCCCGCGCCGGGGTGACAGCAGCGGACGCGGCGGTGTGGCGCGTCCTCGGCCTCACCGCCGCCGAGGCCGGCCGCCTCGCCCGCAAAGGGGTCAGCGCGGTCGAGACCATCCGTGACTGGTGGCGGGCTGGCATCCCGTTCGACGAGGTCGCCGACTGGATCGGAGCGGGCCTGACCGCGCAGGAAGCCACCGACCAGCGAGCCAGAGGCATCACCGCTGAGCAGGCAGCAGCGCTGCGCGCGCTGCGGAACTCCGGCGACGACGAGCCGTAATCGGCCCGCGAGCAAGCCCGGTGGCGCGAATCGGGGGTCAAGGGTTTCCGCAGGCTGCCCGGCCAAATACTACGCTGCATTTACTGCGGTAAATTAAAATTGCGAGAGCAATTATCAAATGACAAACTCAAGCCGTGGCGGAACGAAGAACCAGGCTATTTCGTAATCGCAGTAAATCTGAATCTGAATACCCGGAAAGGGTTATCGCTCCTGGCGGCGACGACATTGCCAGTGACCAGCGCCGCAACGGGCGGCTGTACCTGACCGGCCTGGCGGTGTCGGTGATCGGTGACAACGCCATGTCGCTGGCCGCAGGCATCTGGGTCAAGTCCCTCACCGGCAGCAGTAGCGAGGCCGCCCTCGTGTCGGTGTGCGTCTACGCTCCGGCCCTGGCGGGGCCGATGGCCGGGGTAGTGGCCGACCGGGTGCGCCGCCGCCGGTTCCTTATCTGGCTGAACCTTGTCTCCGCCGCGCTGGTCCTGCCACTCCTCGCCGTCATCGGTCCCGGCTCGATCTGGATCATCTTCGCCGTGATGACCTGGTATGGCATCTACCTGACGCTTTCCGGCCCGGCCGAAAACGCGCTCTTCGCCGTGATGCTGTCCCGGGAACTGCGGCAGGAACTGAACGGCTGGAGTCTTGGGCTGCAGGAGACCGGCCGACTCGTGTCGCCGCTCGTCGGTGCGGGCTTGTTCGCGCTGGTCGGCGGCGGGACGGTGAGCGTCTTCGACGCGATCACGTTCGTCGTTGCTTCGGTGACGCTCTCCCGCATCCGGCTGCGGGAAGCCAAACCAGCGCATCGGCCGGGGCGCTGGCGGGCCGACCTGCTCGCCGGATTCGGTCACATCCGCCGCACACCGGAGCTGCGCCGGATGCTGTTGGCGGCGTCGGTCGTCATGAGCTTCTCAGCCGTACTGGTCGCCGCGCAGTACAGCCTCGTCCAGGGCGTGGACGAGCCGCCCAGCTTCCTGGGGGTCTTCAGCGCCGGGCTTGGCGCGGGCTCGGTCGTCGCGAGCCTGGCAAGCGGCCGGCTGCTGCGGTCTGCTGGCGAAAGGTGGCTGGCCGTCCGCGGAATGGCAAACTTCGCCCTGGGCAATGCGATGCGCGCGGCCGGCCAGCTTCCGCTGGCCATAGCTGGCTCAGTTATGCTCGGGTTCGCGCTGCCCTGGCTGTTCCTGGCATTGCTGAGCCTCGCGCAGCGCTGCACCCCTCCGGAACTGCAAGGCCGGGTCTCCGCTGCCGTCACTCTCGTCTTTTTCGGCCCTCAGGCCCCCCTCCAGGCGCTGGGTGCCCTGGCCATCCGCTACGCCACCTACCAGCAGCTCTACCTAGCCGGTGCGGCCGTCGCCGTGGCCACCGCGATCGTCTTCACCCGTGGTTCATCACGGTCTCCTCAGCCGGCTGCGTGAGTAGCGGCGCCACTGGTCTCGCATGGCCATACCGGTCAGAGCCAGCGCGGCCGATGCGACGGCGTACCACGTGATGGTCACGCTGCGGGCGGTGGCGGGCGGCTGCGTCAGGAATCTGGCAGTCACGGGTGCGAACCAGGTGAGTGCGATGGCCGCGAAGCTGACGGGGACGGCGACGGCCCCGCCGAGGTCGGCGTAGCGGGACCGGTCGACGCAGGCCGCCACGGCCACGGTGACCACGCACCATCCGGTGAGCTGTGCTATCAGCGGGTAGACGGCGGGCGGCGATTCGAGGGTGTGCGCCGGGATGGTGCCGCCCATGATGCGCAGCTGCGCCCAGCAGGTCGCCGCCAGGACGGGAGTGGCCAGCAGAAGATGGCCGGCCTGGGCCACCCAGGCCGGGACCGGGGTGGTCTGGGTCAGTGGCCGGAACGGGGCCCGGGTGACGAAGGCAAGGGCAGCGACGGCCGGAAGGAAGGCCAGACGGACGGTGCCCTGGCCGAGCGGCGAGCGGGAACTGTCACCAACATGGGCCAGGAAAGCGAGATAGCCGGTGCCGACCAGGCAGCCGGTGATCAGCGTCACCCAGGGCATCGTCAGCGCGATGGGCCGGACGAGCAGCGGCAGGGCATGCAGCCAGGACAGGCGGGACGCCGTGGCCGGCCGGAGCAGCTGGCCGTCTTGGACGGGAGCCGGTGTCATGGGGTGCACAGCGGGTTCTGGGTGCCGCTGCCCGGTCCGGGCGCGATCGTCTTCCCCGGCGAAAGGGTCTGCGTGGCCGGGACGCCGGGTATCCGGAGTCCCAGCGCGGCGGCTAGCTGGGCGTCGGTGGTGCGCCAGTTCAGCCACCGGCCCCAGGCGTCCGTCAGGACGTGGCTGACCTTCTGCTCCGGCAGGCTGGCCATCGCGCTGGCCAGCAGGTACCCGGTGGCGGTGTTTTGCGCGCCGCCCCCGGCCGCCATGACGCTGCCGCCCGTCATGCCGGGATAGTTCCAGGTCCGGACCAGGGTGTTCTGGACGACCACGAAGAAGCCGGTGCCGGTCCCCAGGCCAGCCTGCAGCTCGCTGGCTGAGGGGTGAGTAGCGAGGACGGCCAGCCAGATCGCGACCGCCTCCCGGGCCTGGTCGAACGGCACGCACGGCGGTCTCCCGCCGCTGCCGGCGCTAGTTCCGGGGAGGTGGACCACCCATTCGGCGGCGGCCAGGGCCAGGTCGAAATGCGCGTCGGCGAGCTGGCCGCCGGCGGCGGGCCAGTTCCCGACCGGCAGGTAGACCGCCGACGCCGGAGCGACGCTGGCGCTGCCCGGCGCCTGCTGCACCTGCGCGACCCACTGGGACACCTGCTGATCCGGGTGGCCATGGGTGAGCCCCGGATCGGGCAATGACAGCGACACTGCCTGCCTGATCGTAAGTTGCTGGGCCGGGCGGCCTGGCACGTGCGCCATCACCCCGCTGACCGGTGCCTCCAGTGACGGCAGCAGGGAGCCGAAGGCGGGGTAGAGGCAATAGCGGACCTGGCTGGCGGTCGTGCAGCGCTGCACCGATGCCGGGTCGGCGACCTCGCTGACCAGGTGGTTCAGATCAGCAGCGGGAATGGGCCTGAGCTGCACGGCGCCGGCGAGGCAGACCGCCGCCATGGCGATGACACCGGGCGCCGCCAGCCAGGCCCGGGTCCGGGCTGGCCTGACGGTCACAGCGAGCGCTACGACGCCGGCCAAGACGGCGAGGCCACCCAGTTCGACGGCGTGCGCGCCCGCGGGCGGATACCCGGCCAGCGGGCCGGGCAGTCTGGCCAGCTGATCCGAGAAACTCTCCCACGGGTACAGCCACAGCCCCGCTGACCAGGGCAGGTGGGACTGCCCGGAGCTCACAAACAGCACCAGCGCGCCCAGCACGCCGGCGAGCGGGTGCGCGAATCGCGTGCCGATCGCGACCCCGGCCGCTCCGGCCGCGATGACCAGCAGCAGCCCGGCTGCCAGAACCACGATGTCCGGTGACCCGATAGCCCCGTGGAGGTGGGCCACCACCGCGGCCACGGCGATCACCAGCAGGCTGGCGGGCGCGGCTCCGGCCAGGCCGGCCAGGTGCCCAGCAGTACGGATGCCGGCCGTTGCCGGGAAGCTGGCGTACAGATCACCCATGGCGTTCCGCCGGGCCCGCCCGGCGGCCAGCTGCGCGGCGACCAGGACGGTCATGCCGATGACCAGCTGCCCCGACCCGATCCGCCAGCCCACGTTCCACCACAGCGGTTCGGTCTGCCCCGTCAGCGGCCAGACCATGGCCACGCCAGCCAGCAGCCCGGCCAGTATCAGCGGGCTGCGGGCCAGCGCAGACGCCTCCACCCGGGTCAGAGCCAGCACCGTCCGCAGCCGGGGAGCCCGGGACCGGGCCGTGAGGCCGGCCGGAGCGGGTCCGCCGGCCGGGTCGGCGGCGTCTGGGTCATGGAGTGCGGCTCCGCCTCCGGCGGCCGTCATCGCGCACCGGCCGCGTGTGACAGCAGCAGGTAGCCGTCCTCGACCGTCGGCGTGACCGGCTGCGCTCCAGCCGGCGGGTCGTCACCGACGTGCCGCCACCGGTTGTCACCGCCACGCCAGGACAGATGGGCGCCAGGGTCGCGCTCGCCGGCCGCCCACACCCGCCCGTCGGCGGTGGCGGCCAGCTCGGCCGGGGTGCCGGCGAAGTGGACCTGCCCGCGCAGCAGCACGACGACCCACGAGCAGATCGCGGCGATGTCGTCGGCCTGGTGGGTGGAGAGCACGATCACCGGGTCACCGGGCAGGCCCGACAGCAGTTCCCGGAACCGGAGCCGCTGCTCCGGGTCCAGCCCAGCCGTCGGCTCGTCCAGGATCAGCAGCTCGGGCTGGCCGAGCAAGGCCTGAGCGATCCCCAGGCGCTGGCGCATCCCACCGGACAAGGCCCGTATCCGGGTGCGGGCCCGGCGTTCCAGGTCGACGGCGGCCAGCACCCGGGCCACCTCCTCGGCCCGGCGGCGCCGGCTGGTGATCTCCTTCAGGATCGCCACATAGTCTAGGAACCCGGCGACCGTGAAGTGCCGGTGATAGCCCAGCTCCTGAGGGAGGTAGCCAAGCCGCCGGCGGATCTCCACCCGCTCAGCCGCGTCCCGCGGGTCCAGGCCGAACACCGACACCCGCCCGGCGTCCGGTTCGCTGACGGTGGCCAGGACCGACAGCAATGTGGTCTTGCCCGCGCCGTTCGGGCCGAGCAGGCCGGTGATCCCGCGATCCAGGGTTAGACCGACCTCGTCCAGTGCCCGGGTGGCGCCGTACCGGCGGGAGAGGCCGTCGGCGCGGACGGCCGCGGCGGCGATGTTCAGCGTCATTTCATCCATCCCAGTTCGAAGCGATCATGGCGGGCGAGCAGCACCCCGGCACAGGCGCACAGCACCCCGAGGCACGCCAACTGGGCGTCCGCCTGGACGACCAGCAGCGGAACCTTTCTCGCGGCCAGCAGCAGCACCGGCGCCGCCCACAAGATCCCCGCCGCCACGGCAGCGGCGCGGGGGCCAACGACGGTCGCCGCCGCCAGCGCGAACGCGGACAACGCCAGCGAGGGCAGCAGCAGCGCGACCGGCAGCCATCGGGGCCCGGGCATGATGGACGCGGCCGCGGCCACCGGGACCAGCGCGGCTGCCAGCGCGGACACGGCCCGGGCGAGCAGCAGGGTGCAGCCGGAAAACGGTGCGGCGACCGCCAGCCGGGCAGCAGGGTCGAACATTGGCAGGAACGCGGCTGCTACCCCCGCCAGCACGAGCAATGGGGCTACCAGCAGGAACGGCGCCAGGATCTCCGGCCCCTGATGCCCGGCTGTCCGCCCGGGGCCACCGGCCGGGATCCAGCCGTACCTGACGGCCGCGGCTTCACCAGCCACCACGGCCAGCACCCCGGCCACCGACAGCAGCCAGGACCGGCGCAGCGACGGGGTCGCCGCGAGCAGGCGAACCACATGGCCAGGAACGCCGCACCGGCACAGCAGCCGCTGCACCAGGCCCTCGTCGCCGATCGCGGCCCGCACCAGCAGCACGGAACGGTTGCGGGCCAGTCGCTCCGTGTCCACGTGCGCCGACAGAGCGGAGCGGCAGCGCGCGCATCCGGTCAGGTGGGCTTCCACCGACCAGACAGCGATTCCGTCTTCCGTCCCGGCGGCATAGCTGGCCAGGAGGCCGTCGCCAGGGTGCCCTTCCGGTTCGGGCCGGGGCTCAGCCGCGTTCGGAAAAATGATTGTCATGAGGTTCCCCAGGCTTTGTGTTGGTACGCCGCCCCATCGGGTCCGGCTTGCTGCCCGGCGAGCGCGGCGCGCAACGCTACCCGGGCGCGGTGACAGCGTGACTTGACGGTCCCTTCGGCCACGCCCAGCAGGACTGCCGCTTCCGCGCAGGTCAGGCCGTCGAGCACGGTCGCCTCGATGGCGCCCCGCAGTTCCGGGGACAACTCGGCCAGGGCCTGGCCCAGGCGGCCGTGCTCGATTCCGACCAGCACCTGGTCCTCGGCCGAGACGACCACTTCCGGCTCGGCGCGGCGCCAAGGGAGCCGCCGCCGGGCGCCGGTCTCACGGCGGATCGCGTCGATCAGGCGGCGGACACCAATACCCCAGATGAACGCGGCCACGTCCCCGCCGCCCCGGTAAGCGCCCGCTTGACGCCACACGGCAAGAAACGTGTCCTGGACCGCCTGGTCGACGACATCCGGCATCGCGCACCGCCGCGTCAAACGGACGGTCAGCCAGCCTGCGTGCCGGTCGTACAGAACGGCAAGCGCCTGTTCATCACCACGCGCCACCGCACGCAGCACGGCGGCGTCATCGCGCTCCTGCGGCCCCGGGCTCGTGCCCGGAGCCTGCCGCACTCCCATGCACTCCCTGTCGCAGCAGCTGGCCAGCTCGGTTCCCATCATGGCGAACAACTTCACCCAGGACACTGGCCTGCGCCGATGCCCACCGTGGTAGACACGTGGCATGACCGCTTCCCCGGTGCCAGACCTTGCTGATGTCTTCGCTGCCGGCCAGCGGATCGCGCCCTACCTGCGGGCGACTCCGCTGTACCGTTACCCGGCGCTCGATGCCGTGACCGGAGCCCAGGTGTGGGTCAAGCACGAGAACCATCAGCCCGTGGGCGCGTTCAAGGTCCGTGGCGGGGTGAACCTGGTCAGCCAGCTCAGTGCCGCTGAACGGAGCCAGGGCGTCATATCCGCCTCGACCGGGAACCATGGCCAGTCGGTCGCCTACGCAGCTGACCTGTTCGGCGTGCGCGCGGTGATCTGCGTGCCCGAGCAGGCCAACCCGGTGAAGGTCGAGTCGATGCGGGCGCTGGGGGCCGAGGTGGTCTTCCATGGCGCTGACTTCGACGACGCCCGCGAGCACTGCGAGAAGCTGGCCACCGAGCACGGGTACCGGTATATCCACTCGGCGAACGAGCCGGCGCTGATAGCGGGGGTCGCCACTTACACGGTGGAGATCCTTGCGGCCCAGCCGGATACCGAGGTGCTGGTGGTCCCGGTCGGCGGCGGCAGCGGGGCCGCTGGGGCCTGCATAGTCGCCAAGGCTGTGCGCCCGTCGATCAAGGTGATCGGCGTGCAGTCCGAGGCCGCCCCGGCCGCCTGCCGCTCCTGGCAGGCGGGCACGCTGGTCGAGGACACCACCACCACGGTCGCGGAAGGCCTGGCCGCCAGGACCGCGTTCGAGCTGCCGCAGCAGATCCTGCGGGATCTGCTGGACGACTTCGTGCTCGTCTCCGAGGACGGACTCAGGGCCGCGACCCGGGTGATGATCGAGAAGACGCGTAACCTCGTCGAGCCGGCCGGCGCCGCCGCCCTGGCCGCGGTGCTGAGCGATCCCCAGCGGTTCGCGGGCCAGAAAGTCGCGGTCGTCTGCAGCGGCGGCAACATCAGCCCGGCCCAGCTAGCAGAACTATGGCCGCGCGAACCACGCTGAAAGCCCTCTGCCAGGAGATCGCAGCTGGGCGTAAGCTTCGGCCGGGTGACGGGGAGGCGGATGACCGGGAAGCAGACGAACTGGGCGGGCAACATCACGTTCAGCGCGCAGCGCTTTCACCGGCCGGTGAGCGTGCCCGAGCTGCAGCGGATCGTCGCTGGCAGCACCCGGGCCCGCGCTCTCGGCACCGGCCACGCCTTCAACGACCTGGCTGACACCGACGGCGACCTCATAGCCGTGACCGGGCTGCCGCGGGTGATCGAGTTCGACGCGCCGGACGACACGGTCACTGTCAGCGCCGGGATCAGCTACGGCGAGCTGGCCACAGCCCTGAACCGGGCCGGCCGGGCCCTGCCGAACATGGCGTCGCTGCCGCACATCTCGGTCGCCGGCGCGTGCGCGACCGGGACGCACGGCTCAGGCGACACCAACGGCAGCCTGGCCACGGCTGTGTCAGCTATCGAGATGGTCACGGCCGATGGTGACCTGGTGACCGTCAGCCGCCGCAGCGACCCGGCCGGGTTCCCCGGGATGGTTGTGGCCCTCGGGGCGCTCGGCATCGTCACCAGGGTGACACTCGACACCGTTCAGGATTTCGAAGTTCGTCAGTACGTCTATGAAGACCTGCCTTACGAGCAGGTCAACGCACACTTCGGCGAGATCATGTCGGCCGCGTACAGCGTGAGCCTGTTCACCGACTGGCGCGCCCCCCGGATCAAGCAGGCGTGGCTGAAGCGCCGGGCGGACTCGGTAGACCCGCCGCCTGGGCTGGCCAGGATGGGCGCGCGGCTGGCGGATGGTCCCCGGCACCCGGTCCCGGGCATGTCACCTGCCAACTGCACCGAGCAGCTCGGCGTGCCCGGGCCCTGGCACGAGCGGCTGCCGCACTTCCGGCTGGAATTCACCCCCAGCTCAGGAGATGAGCTGCAGTCTGAGTTCCTGCTGCCGCGCGCACGCGCGGGCAGCGCACTGCTAGCGCTGCAGCAGATCGCCGGCCAGCTCGCCCCGGTGACGCAGATCTCCGAGATCCGCACGATCGCAGCCGACGACCTCTGGCTGAGCCCCTGCTACATGCAGGACACCGTCGGGTTCCACTTCACCTGGATCAGCGACTGGTCAGCGGTCGCGCCGGTCCTGGCGCAGGTCGAAGAGTGCCTGAGGCCGCTGCGCGCCCGGCCGCACTGGGGCAAGCTGTTCACGGCCGACCCTAAGGTGCTGCGCGGGCTCTATCCGCGGCTGGCCGACTTCCGCCGGCTGATGCACGACTACGACCCTTCGGGCACGTTCAGCAACGATTTCCTCGACCGCTATCTCGGGCCGAGTCGGTAGGCCCGGCAATGGATGTGCGGCAGTGGATCAGCCACGGCGTTGACGCGGTGCAGGAGTGGCAGGCGGGGTTCGGCCCTTTCGAGGAGCATGCCTCGCTGGAGGTCAGCGACGAGGCCTTTGCCGCCGCGTTCGCTGACTTTGCGGCCAGGCTGGGAGATAACTATCCGTTCTTCCACCCTTTTTATGCCGGGCAGATGCTCAAGCCGCCGCACCCAGCCGCGGTCGCCGGATACCTCACCGCGATGCTGATCAACCCCAACAACCACGCGCTCGACGGCGGGCCCGCCACCGCTGAGATGGAGAAGGAAGCGGTGGCGCAGCTGGCCGCGATGCTGGGGCTTGACCCGCACCTGGGCCACCTCACGACCAGCGGCACGATCGCGAACCTGGAGGCGCTGTGGGTCGCGCGCGAGCTGCACCCGGGCCGGGCCATCGCCTACAGCGCCGAGGCCCACTACACGCACGCGCGGATGTGCGGCGTGCTCGGCGTCGAGGGCATCCCGGTGCCGGCCGACGGCGGTGGCCGGATGGACGTGCCCGCGCTCGACGACCTGCTCGCGAGCGGGCGGGTCGGGACCGTGGTCGCCACGGCCGGGACCACCGGCCTGGGCGCGATCGACCCGGTGCACGACGTGCTCGGGGTCGCCCGCGACCACGGGGTGCGGGTACACGTTGACGCCGCCTACGGCGGGTTCTTCACGCTGCTCGCGGGCCTTGAAACACCCGAAGGCCTGAACGCTGCCCCGTGGCGGGCGATCGCGCACTGTGACTCGGTAGTGGTGGACCCGCACAAACACGGGCTGCAGCCGTACGGGTGCGGCGCTGTCCTGTTCAGCGACCCCGACGTGGGGCGGCTGTACCTGCACGACTCGCCCTACACCTACTTCACCTCAGGTGACCTGCACCTGGGCGAGATCAGCCTGGAGTGCTCCCGGGCCGGCGCGGCTGCCGCTGCGCTGTGGCTGACGTTCCGGCTGCTGCCGCCCGAGCCCGATGGGCTGGGCCGGGTGCTGGCCGCCTGCCGCCGGGCGGCGCTGGACTGGGCGCGGCTGCTGTCTGATTCCGGCTCGCTCGGGCTGTACCAGGCGCCCGAGCTGGACATCGTGACCTACTTCCCGGTCACGCGCCCGCCGGCCCTGTCGGCGATCGACGAGGTCTCCGCGCGGATGCTGGCCGCGGGGATGGCCGAGGGGGCTGACCGCGTGTTCCTGAGCACGCTGCGGGTCACCGCGGACGCCATGGCCCACCGCCACCCTGGCGTCACCGCCGACCGCGACGGCGCCAGGATCCTGCGCAGCGTGCTGATGAAGCCCGAGCAGGAGAACTACGTCCCGGACCTGCATTCGCGGGTAGAGCGGCTCGCCCGGGGCTGACAGACCCGCACTCCCGCGCCGAGCGGCTCGCGCGGGCTGAACGCTTCTGCATAATCCGCCCCTCCTGCATACCCGGCTTGTACGGATATTTGGTGCTACGCTCCGGCCCCAGAGATGTAATTGGCTTGGCGACAAAGCGAATCGGGGGCCGGCGCGCCATGTCTGATCTTCAGGAGAACTGGTACAACGATCCCAACGACCCAGGCGGGATGCCGCGCGGGGACGCGACCAGCTCGAACGATGCCCCACAGCTCGGGTACCCGGTATCAGACAGCCCTGAAGTTCCGGGGCGGCCAGTCGCCGGCCAGGCCAGCAGCCCATCGGGCTCGAAGTCCAGAGGCTTGCTCATCTGGGGCGGCGCGGTCGCTGCCGTGGCCGTCATCGCCGCCAGCGCCCTGGCCGTCGCCATTCACCACGGCGGCGGTTCCGCAGCCGCCACTCTGTCGGCTCATCCGGGCCACTCCAGTCAGCCAGGCCCGTCTGATCAGTCCGGTCAGTCAGGCCAGTCTTCCGGCCAGCCCGCTCAGCAGTCCTCCGGCAGCGGATCGACGAGTGACGGCTCGCTGACCAGCCAGTCGCAGTTCTGCCAGTCCGTGGTGATGCCGCTGCAGCAGCAGCTCTCCACAGGTCTCATGCAGACGATGCCGAATACCACGAACAACGCCCTCCAGCAGACCGTGAACGACTACCGGCAAGCGGCGCAGCAGGCTTCGGCCTACCCGCAGCCAGCGCAGGACCTGAGCACCGCAGCGGTTGACCTGCAGAAATACGACAACGACATGACTAACATGACTGTGGCCAGTGCGCAGAACCTCCAAGGCGACTGGGATCAGTTCGTCCAGTCGGCCCAGGCCGCTTTGAATATCTGCACGGGATTCTGAGCCGATAAAACCAGCCGGGTCAGGCAGGCGGGTGAGCGATCCGCAACGCGGAAGCAACCAGAGCAGCTGCCCGGCTGCGGGCGGCCCGTTCCTCGGCCAGGGTCTGCTTGAGGAACTGGTCCGGGTCGGTTCCCGCTCGCTCGGCCATCTCGCGACCACCGCCGTCGAGCCATACCCGGAGTTGCGCCGCGTCCGGCTCGGGATGGAACTGAACTCCCAGGTGCCGGCCGAGTGAGAACGCCTGGATCCCGACGGGGCCGGTGGCCAGGACGCTCGCCTGGGGCGGCGGCACGAACCGGTCGCTGTGGAACTCCAGCCACGGCCCAGGCGGGATCCGCTCGTGGTCGACCGAGTCGACAGTGAACCAGCCGATCTCACTGCGAGGCGCGGCTTCGACCGTGCCGCCGAGCGCCGCCGCGAGCGCCTGCCCGCCGAAGCAGATTCCGAGTACCGGCACGCTGGCCGCGTCCGCGCGCCGCAGCCAGGCCAGTTCATCGGCGATCCAGGCACGGCGCGGATCGTCGTCATACACCGACCAGTCGGCGCCGAGCACGACCACATGGTCGACGCCGTCGAGGGCTGGCGGCCGCCCGCCGTCCGGGAACAGGAATGTACTGATCACGGCACCACGGGCCGCGAAGGCCGCGCCAATGAACCCGGCCGAGTCCCCCTCGTGATGCCGGACGACCACCACCCGCATGAACCCGACCCCGCCCCATGCCGCGACGCCCAGCGCGCCCTGCTCAGTTTGCCCGAATGTGAACTCCGGCGTCACTCCGCCCGCAGCGGGCCCCGGCGGACCGCGTCGTAGGTGGCCTGGCGGTCAAGCGGGTTGACCCATTCGCTCCACCAGGTGGCCCCGGCCGCCGCGATCGACCGGATGTGCTCACGCTCCCGGTCCCAGTCCTCGGCCCGCTGCCGCCCGCCGACGCAGATGTCGAAGTCCGGCCGCGCGACCGCGGCGCGGATGTCCGACACGTCGTCCGGGGTCATATCCTGCCAGTCCTCGGGCGGCAAGCCCTTGTACACGCAGCAGCCGTCCCAGCGTGGCACCCGCTTCCGGACCCCGCGCAGCCGCCAGTCCCCGCCCACCCAGACCGGGATCCGCGGCGCCTGCACCGGCGACGGCGAGAGCCGGAGGCCGTCGACCTGGTAATGACGGCCGTGAAACGTGACTGTCTCGCCAGCCCACAGCCGGGTGACGATCTCCAGTCCCTCGTCCAGCCGCTGCGACCGGGTGACAGCGTCCGCGGTTTCACCAGTGGCGCCGAAGCCCGGGTCGTTGACGTCACCAGAGCCGACACCCAGGACCAGGCGCCCGCCGCTGAGATGATCGAGCGTCACGGCCTCGGCGGCCAGCTTCCACGGGCGCCGGCGCGGCAGCGGTGTCACCGACGTTCCGATCCGCACCCGGCTGGTCGCGACCGCCATCGCGGCCATCGTCACCCACGGGTCGTAGGTCGGCGTCCCCCGCTGGCCCTGGTAGCCGATGTAATCCTCGAGGAAGATGCCGTCCCAGCCCGCCTGCTCGGCCTCGGCCGCCAGCTCAGCCATCGTCCGCGGGTCACCCGCTGGCCCAGCCGGCGCGATAGAGATCGCATACCGCATCCCCAGACGCTACAAAGCCCCTGTGACAACGCCCCCGCCTTCTGGAGCCCAGCCAGCCCCCCGCTGCGCTTACCGGCGCGCAACTAACCCCACCATGGGCCCCGCGCTGTCCCCCCACGCGCGCGCAACCAACCCCACCATGGGCCCCCGCGCCCCGCGCTCTGGCACCCCCGCCCCCGCCAGCCACAGCGGGGGCACCGCGCTGAGGTTGCATGCGCGCCCCGCCCGGCCCGCTGTGCCCTGCGTATCCCGCCTCCCGCCTCCTCCGCCTCTCACGCCCCTGACACCTCACGTGTCCCCCGCCCCGCGACCCGGCGCCGCTCCCCAACAGCGTCGTGGTGCCCGAGCCGTTGCTGTAGCCCCCGCGCGGGCCCCACGACGCTCCTGCCAGCGCTCCGCCAACCACAGCGGGTGCCCCGCGCTGAGATTGCATACGTGCCGTTAGCCGCAGCGCGGGGCCCGTGGTGGGGTTAGCGGTGTCCGCCTGGCCCCACGCGGTACGAGGGGGGCGCGGTGCCCGGGCGGCGCGGTGGCCGTGGCGCGGTACCCGGAGCCGGGGACGCCGGGCGCGGGTGCGGGGCCCCGGGACTGACGTACACCGACGGGGCCGAGCGGTCCGAAGGAATGTCAGACCCTGCTGGCAGCATAGGGGTGTGGCGATGACGCAGACCGGGCAGCCGGACAAGTCACGCCGGGCGGAGCTGGGCGGCTTCCTGAAGGCGCGCCGGGCCAGGCTGCGCCCGGAGGACGTTGGGCTGCCACCGGGACCAAGGCGGCGCACACCGGGGCTGCGCCGCGAGGAGGTCGCGCTGCTCGCCGGGGTGGGGGTGAGCTGGTACACCTGGCTGGAGCAAGGCCGGCCAATCAACGCCAGCTGGCAGGTGCTCGACGCGGTCGCCCGGGTGCTGCAACTCGACGGGGCCGAGCGCTGGCATCTTTACCGGCTGGCCGAGGCGCTGCCCCTGCGGTCCTGGGCCGCTGCCGTCGTCATCCCGGACGCCGTACGCGACGTGCTCCGGTCGCTCGACCCGCTGCCCGCCGTGCTCATCAACAGCCGCTGGGACATCATCGAGAGCAACAGCGCGCACGAGGACATGTTTGGTGACTGGCACAGCCTGCCGTGCGTGCACAAGAACCTGCTCTGGTGCGCCATCACCGAGCCACGCGCCCCAGAGTTGCTGCTCAACTACGACGACGAGATCCCGCACCTGGTAGCCAGGCTGCGCGCGGCCTACGCCCAGCACATCGGCGACCCGGTGTGGGACGAGGACATCCGCCGCCTGACCGTGCTCAGCCGGGAGTTCGCCGACCTGTGGGCCCTTCACGAGGTGGCCGGCCCGCAGGCCCGCACGCTGCGGTTCTGCTTTCCGAAGGCCGGGCCGATCACGCTCACCCGCACCGAGATGGACCTCCCGGCAGTGCCGGACTTGCGCATCGCGGCCTACAGCCCGGCCGACGATGACTCCCGCGCACGACTGCCGCTCACCCGGCGGCCCGCGTCGCCGTGACACGGATTGGTCCAGCGCGCACGCCACTCACCCGGCGGCCCGCACCGCCGTGACACGGATTGGTCCGGCCCGCACGCCGCTCACCCGGCGGCCCGCGTCGCCGTAACGCCTGACGGGCGCGTCACGGCACTGTTGGGGTGCTGAGCAGCGTCTCCCAGCCGGACGGGGCGAGCGCGTAGCCAGCGACCGAGCTGCCGACCAGTCGACGCGACAGAGCCGGGCTGACCAGCGCGGCCGCCCCAGCTATCAGAACGGGCACCGCGGTGCGCGGGTCCCGGCGCAGCGGCGTGAGCTCCTCGGCGCTGCCTCGGTACAAGCCAGAGCGGGCGAGCGCCGCTCCGAACTCGGCCGCCACGCCCCGCCGCCCACGGCCGTTCGAGGCTGCGCCGAGGACCGCAAGCAGCAGCTGATGGGTGGCCACGCCCGGGCGCCCTGGCGGCTGGGCCGCTGGCACGTTCCCGCGGGCCACCTCCAGCAGTGCGCCCACCAGGTCCACGCCGGACCGCCACCCGTTGCCCGGCTCGACCAGGCGCGGGTTCACGTCGATGAACAGCGGGCCAGCGTCGGTCAGCACAGCATCGGCCGACAGGCCGCCGTGCCAGCGCAGCGCCCGGCCGAGCAGCTCAACATGCTTGAGCACCGCATCGGGCTCGTCGAGGCTGCGCTTGTGGCTGGCACCGCCGCTGGCTCCTTCCCGGACCCGGAGGCTGGCGTGCCCGGCCACCATCTCCCCGTCGGCGAACACAGACTGGGCCATCGCCAGCAAACCGCTGACCGGCTCTTGGGCGATGACGCCGCCCGCAGCGAAGACACCGGCCGCTTCGAGCGCGTCCGCGCACGGACCGAGCGCAGCCGCTGAGCTGATACGCCGCACGCCGGTCGTGGCCGTGCTGATGGGGATCTTGATGAACACCGGGAAGGACCGCAGCGCTCGCAGCTCGTCCGCTGACCGC
>Ga0335074_10001953_pt1 | contig 28027 bp, 31 predicted proteins | sample Lox_Sample_23_FD_206715 | JGI IMG/M metagenome (GOLD analysis project Ga0335074, IMG submission 206715) | Soil microbial communities from Loxahatchee National Wildlife Refuge, Florida, United States - Lox_Sample_2.3 | ecosystem: Environmental > Terrestrial > Soil > Wetlands | place: USA...
GAGAGTGAGCAGGGCCGGGCGCAGAGCACCGCCGAGCTGCGCAACGACCTGCGTCTGCTGACCCGCACCATCGCCGCGCTCGCCGAGGAGCAGAGATAGCACCATGCCCGCCATCACCCGCCGCCGCAGCGCCGCGACCGCCGGGCTGGAAGCCTGGCCCGGCTACGTCGATGCGCTGTCCACCTTGCTGCTGGTCATCATCTTCGTGCTGCTGGTGTTCGTGCTGGCGCAGTTCTTCCTGTCTGCCGCGTTGAGCGGGCGCAGCAAGGCGCTCGACAAGGTCACCCAGCAGCTCGCCGAGGTCGGGCACATGCTGTCGCTGGAGCAGGGCCACTCGGCAAGCCTGCAACAGATGGTGGCGCAGCTCAGCGCGCAGCTTGCCACCACGCAGTCGGACCGGGCCTCGCTGTCGGCCGAACTCGGGCAGCTCGGACAGAAGATGCAGCAAACACTGGCCCAGCGCGACACGCTGCAGACCCAGCTCACCAACGCCACCCAGCTTGCTCAGGCCAACGGGACCCACGCCCAGCAATTGCAATCCCAGGTGATCGATCTGCAGCAGCAGCTTTCGGACCTGAAGACGCAGGCGGCCGAGCTCGACAAGACGGTGACCGCGGACAAGGCCACCATCCAGGCCCGGCTTTCCGATCTCGCGCGGCTTGCCGAACAGACGCGGGCGCTGCAGGCGCTGCGCGACCAGTTGGAAAAGCAGGCGGAGAACGCCGCGGCGCAGGCGACCACCGAAAAAGAGCGGCGCGAGGCGGTGGAAGCCCAACTGGCGAAAGAGAAGGACCTGGGCGACAGCGCGGCGGCGCAGATCGCGCTGCTCAATCGCCAGGTCGGTAACCTGAAGTCGCAGCTCACCGCGATCGCGCAGGCGCTCGATCTGGCGCAGCAGGCCGGCCGCGACAAAGACGTGCAGATCGCCAATCTCGGCCAGCAGCTCAACGCGGCGCTGGCCGCCAAGGTGCAGGAGCTGCAATCCTATCGCAGCGAGTTCTTCGGCGATCTGCGGAAGATACTGGCCGACAAGCCCGGCATCCGCGTGGTCGGCGACCGGTTCATCATCCAGAGCGACGTGCTGTTCCCGGTGAACAGCGCCGACCTGAGCTCGGACGGCGTGCAGCAGATCAGCAAGCTTGCCGATACAATCAAGCAGATTTCGCAGCAGATCCCGCCTAAAATTCCCTGGGTGCTCGACGTGGACGGATACGCCGACAAGCAGCCGATCAACGGCGGGCAGTTCCCCTCCAACTGGGAGTTGTCGGCGGCGCGGGCGATCAGCGTGGTGAAGCTTCTGATCGGCGAGGGGGTTCCGCCCGACCATCTCGCCGCGACCGCTTACAGCGACAACCACCCACTCGATGCAGACGATACGCCGGACGCCTATGCGAAGAACCGACGGATCGAGCTGCGGCTGACTGATTACGGCAGCAACAAGCAGAGCTGATGGGGCTCCTGTTGTACCGGCCGCCCCACCCCGTCATGGCCGGCGAAGGCCGGCCATCCACGTCTTTTCTTCGGCGGTGACCGAAGTGTCGTTGAAGAGTCGACGAACCCAATGGATAGCGATCCAAGGCCGGTCGCGACTGACCGATAGTTGCTCGCCGTGCCGCGAACACCCAACGTGGCCCACCATCAAGCACTCGATCATGCGGTGAGGCCCAACTCCCGCGCCTTGATCTGCAACGCGAGCACTTTCGAGAAGATGCGGCACTGCGCCAGCCCGCCCGCCAGGAACCACAGCCCTGTCTGTCCGGTGGGTCGCCACATGCCTTGCAGCTCCCCTTCCGCGTCGAAGCCCCAGATCGGGCCCATCCGATCGCCTACTGCCTCGCCCAGGATCCGCCGCGCCGCCGCCGCCTGACCCTCATAGCCGGTCGCCAGCACGATCAGGTCGGCCGCCTTGACGCTGCCGTCCTTCATCATCGCGCCATCAGGTCCGAAACGTTCGATGTCATCGAACTGAAGCAGACCGATCTTACCATCCACGATCATCTGCGAACAACCAGCATCGAAATAATATCCGCCGCCGCGTTGCTGGTACATGATCTGCCAGCCGGTGTCCTCCGGCCCGAAATACAACCGAAACCCGCGCCGCTGCAGCCCTTCCAGCAGTTCGCAGTCCGCTTCGCGGTTCATCGCCGTGATGCGCTGGTGCGACCGCCGATAGACCGCAAACGGAAACGACGTCGCCAGCAGATCAAGGTCCTCGAACGGCGCATCCTCATCATACAGCGCATACGGCGCCTGCGCTTCCTTGAGGCTCACCACAAGCGACGGGCTGCGCTGGATCATCGTCACGTCGGCCGCGCCAGAAACGCAGAGATCCTGTGCCACGTCATGCCCCGATGTGCCGGTGCCCAGCACCAGCGCACGCTTGCCCCGCCAGTCCAGTCCGCTGCCGTAATGACCAGAATGCCGCACCGTGCCGCGGAAGTCCTTCAGGCCCGGCAGCTCCGGCATAATCGGCGTGGTGCTGACGCCATTGGCAAACACGATGTGGCGCGGGCGCATCCGCCGTTTGGTGCCGTCCGTGCGGCGGAGCAGTACGTCCCAGCAATTGGCGGCTTCGTCCCATCCGCCGCTCACCAGCTCCGTCCCGGTCCAGACATTCAGCTCCATCGCCTCGGCGTAGATCTCAAACCAGTTGGCCAGCATGTCCTTCGGAATGAACACCGGCCACGACCGAGGGAACGGCATATAGGGCAGATGATTGACGCGCGTTTCATTGTGCAGCGTCAGCGCATGGTAGCGACGGCGCCAGCTATCGCCGATGCGGGCCTCGCGATCCACCACAAGTGTATCCACACCCAGCAGCGTCAGCCGCGCCGCGATTGAAAGCCCCGCCTGCGCCGCGCCCACCACGAGCACAGCGGGGTCACGATCCGCGTAGGCCTGTGCCCGCTTGCGCCGGTCCAGCCAGTTCTCGCCACCGAAATTGCGCCTCCAGTCCACGTTCTGCCAGCGCTGTCCGTTGGCTGGATCCTCGTGTCCGCGGATTTCATCCAGCGCGGTGATCAGCGTCCAGGCGCGGGTTTTCCCGCGTTCGGAGACCAGGCGCACCACCGTTGCAAGCGCCGACCGAGGTTTCAAACGTGAAAATTGCCTCGATCGTCTCGACGCCGGCGCGCGCGACGCGCCGCGGCGCCGTGTGGCCGGCGGCAAGCGCCACCGCGCGCGGGCTGGTGCGCGCCAGCGCCGCCACCATACGGTTAGCGATGGCGGCGGCGGAGGAGGTGGTGCGCAGGTCCCAGGTGAAGGCCAGGATGTCCCGCCAATGGCACTCCTCGGCAAACAGCCCGGCGATGTGCACACCATCGCCGGACGCCAGCGCTGCACCAAAATCGCAAAGCCAGGCCTCAGCCTCCGCCGTCGCCGAACGGGTCACGCCCATGCCGTCCATCTCGCCTGGTCCCTTCATTGTCGCATGTCATCGCGCCATCGCGGTACTGAGTGGCAGATACATGCGCCCGGAGAAAGCACCGCCATTGACCGCGAATACCTCGCCGGTCACGTAGTCGGCCGCGGATGAGGCGAGGAACAGCGCGATCTCCGCGACGTCCGCCGGTGTTCCGAACCTCCCCCACGGGATGTTCTTCAACAGCGCCCGCCGGAACTCCGAGTCCGGTGCCGCGCTGTCAAGCTGGATGTAGCCCGGGGCGATGCAGTTCACGTTGATGCGCGCCTCGGCCAATTCCATAGCCAGCGTTTTGGTGAACATGACGACGCCAGCCTTCGAAGCGCAGTAATGTGCGGCGCCGGGCCGGGCGCTGGCATACGCGCCGGAAGAGATCGTGATGATCTTGCCGGGGCGCCCGCCGGCCCTCATGCGTTGCGCCGCCGCCTGGCACGTGAGGAACGTCCCACGCAGATTGGTTTCAATCACGCGGTCCCATTCCTCGACCTCCATGTCGAGCACCGCACAGGTCGGATAAATGCCGGCATTGGCGAGCGCGATCGTAACCGGACCCAGAGCCTGCTCCGCCGCCTGGAAGAAATTCAGTACCGAGGCCCTGTCGCGCACGTCGATCCGGCCGGCGAAGGTCCGTTCGCCCCCAAGCTCGGCCGCCGCAGCCTTTACACGGTCCTGGCGCAAATCGCCCAGCGCCACCAAGGCACCGGCCGCATGGAACGCCCGAGCCATGCCCAGACCGATGCCGGCGCCGGAGCCGGTTATTAGAACGACTTTCCCTTCGAGTGTCTCCGTCATGACCGCCTCTTCTTCGATTGAATGCCGAAACATCGCGCGGGGTGGCGCCGGCGCGGAGGTTCCGTTGCTATCGAGGATCGTACCCAGGTTTCTTGAACAGTATATCGGGCCTGCCAATGATGTCGGGCTTGTAAACCTGGTCGACCCAATCGCCCGGCTCAATGTCCTCGATGCTGACCGATACGGCTGCCTCACCGTTTCCGGTGGTCGTCATGATGGCCTTGGTCACTTCTTCCGCGATCTTCGCCTTTTGCTGCGCGGACCGTCCGGATAGCAGCTTTACGATCACATGCGGCATGGTCTCGTCCTCATTCAGATTTCCTGCCGCGTGGGGCGGAACAGGATTTCGTTGATGTCAACGTCCTCCGGCTGGCCGATGGCGAACGCGACCGTGCGGGCGAATGAGTCGGCGGGGATTGCGGCGGCCGCATAGAAGCCTCGGACCCGCGCCGCGGTGTCCGGATCGGTGATGGTGTCCGGTAGCTCCGTCGCCACCGCACCGGGCGAGATCACTGTGGTGCGGATGTTGTAAGGCTTTACCTCCTGGCGCAGGCCTTCGGACAACGCGCGCACGGCGAATTTGGTCGCCGCATAGACCGCGAATCCCGGCCCGACCTTGTGGCCAGCCACCGACGAAACGTTGATGAAATGGCCGGACTTCTGTCGCTGCATGTGCGGCAGCGCCGCGGCGATGCCGTACAGTACACCTTTGAGATTCACGTCGATCATCCGGTCCCATTCGTCCACCTTGAAGCGCTCCAGCGGCGCCTGCGGCATCAACCCGGCATTGTTGATCATGACGTCGACGCGCCCGTAGGTCTGCGCAGCAGTGTCCACCAGTTTTCTTACCTGCGCGCGGTCGGAGACATCCGTCGTGACGGCGATAGCCTTGCCGCTGGCGCCGGTCAGCTCACGCGCCAGCGACTGGATTCGATCCTGTCGCCGCGCGCCCAGCACGACGCACGCACCTTGCGCGGAGAGCAGTCGTGCCGTTGCCTCCCCCAACCCGCTGCTCGCGCCGGTGATGACGATAACCTTGCCTGCGATGTTGTTGCTCATACCAGTGTCTCCAAGCTTGTCCTGACTGCCGACCTTTGCGGTAGCAGTTTGGACTTCCCGGCAGCCGCTACGCGATTAGCATCGCCGCGCGAACGGAACTCCCGCACCAGGCGCGACTCGAACAGACGGCTCACATCGAGCCGCGTGATACCCATGTCGCTCAGCTCGCCTGCGGACATGGCGGCCAGCTCGCGCGTGGCGACACGTCTCACCCGAGCCGCCTGCCAGCGAGCGGCGAACGCAGTGATAAGGCCGACCATGTGCATGACGGTGGCTCCTTGCTCAGCGATCGATCATGGCTGCCAGGAACGGCGGATAGCGTTCGCCTTGCACGGTGAGGTAGGAGAGCGCGTCCGCGATTTCGCTGAGGTCGGCTTGCGTCAGTTCGATGGTCGCTGCGCCGAGGTTCTCTTCCAGGCGGTGCAGCTTCGTTGTGCCCGGGATCGGAACGATCCAGGGCCGCTGCGCCAGCAGCCAGCCCAGCGCGATCTGCGCGGGGGTCACGTGCTTTCGGCCGGCGATCCGTGTGATCAGATCCACCACCGCCTGATTCGCCGTTCGCGCCTCCGGCGTGAACCGAGGCACGATGTTGCGGAGATCCCGGCTCACAAAATTCGTGTCCGCGTTGATAGCGCCCGTCAGGAAGCCTTTCCCCAGCGGGCTGAACGGAACGAAACCGATGCCGAGTTCCTCCAGCACCGGCAGGATGGCCTGCTCCGGCTCGCGCCACCACAGCGAATACTCGCTCTGCAACGCCGTGACCGTCTGCACCGCGTGCGCCCGGCGGATGGTCCGCACGCCGGCTTCGGACAGACCGAAATGCCTGACCTTGCCTTGGTGAATCAGATCCTTCACCGCGCCTGCCACATCTTCGATCGGCACGTTGGGATCGACGCGATGCTGATAGAACAGGTCGATGCGGTCGGTCCGCAGCCGTTGCAACGACGCCTCGGCGACCTGCCTGATGTGTTCCGGCCGGCTGTCCAGGCCGAGATGGCTGAATTCCGTGCCGAAGGCGTGGCCGAATTTGGTGGCGATCACCACTTGGTCACGGACCGGGGCCAGGGCCTCGCCCACCAATTCCTCGTTCTTATAGGGACCGTAGGCCTCGGCGGTGTCGAAGAAGGTGACGCCGCGTTCGACCGCCGCACGCACGAGTGCGATCATGTCCTGTGGGTCCGCCGGCAGGCCGTAGCTCTGGCTCATGCCCATGCAGCCCAGCCCGATCGCGGAAACCTCCAGCCCACTCCTGCCGAGTTGGCGCTTTTGCATTGGCTTAATCCTGGCGCGGCACGAGTTTGATGGTCGTGGACCGCGCTTCCTCCGAAGTGACGGAATTCACGTATTGCGCGCCGTGGCGCCGATACTTGGCGCGATAAGTGATGTCGATCTGGTCGAGAACGCCGGGATCGGCGTCGGCGAACGTGACGTCCTTCGTGATGCCGCCGCTGCTGACGCGGCCGTCGCGGCGGGCCTGCGTGCCGCGAAACCAGGCGGCGGTGCGCCCATAGGCGGAACGAACATAGAGATCCATGCCGACGCGCGCGACCCAGATGGTCACCGGCTTGCGCAGCGTTCCATCGCGTCGCAGCGCCGCGATCTCCAGTTCGTCGGCCCCACCGATCCGGTCCAGTTCCGGCTGCGTCCAGGCGGTCATTTGCGACCGAACCCGTATTGGTCGTCGGACACCTTCTCCATCCAATCCACGACCTTGCCATTCAGCGATTCCTGAATGGCGATGTGCGTCATCGCCGTGGTGGGCGCCGCGCCGTGCCAGTGCTTCTCGTCGGGCGCGAACCAGACCACATCGCCGGGACGGATCTCCTCGACCGGGCCGCCCTCGCGCTGCACGCGGCCACAGCCGGCCATCACGATCAGCGTCTGCCCCAGCGGATGGGTGTGCCACGCGGTGCGAGCGCCGGGCTCGAAGGTGACGCTGGCGCCGCGACCCCGCGCCGGATCGGGGGCGCTGAACAGTGGATCGATGCGGACCGTGCCGGTGAACCAGTCCGCCTGTCCCTGCCCGGACGGCTGAGAGCCTGCGCGCTTGATCTCCATGGTGCTTCCCCTCGCTATGGTGCTTCCCCTCGCTGGTGGCGCACGATGTAAGCGAGGCGTCCGGCGCGGATTAGACGGCAAAATCCGATTGGACCTATAAGCTCGCCCTCTGAATGCCGCGCACCGATCTGAATGACATCGTCGCCTTCCTCGCCGTGGCACGCGAACGGAGCTTCACCCGCGCCGCCGCGCAGATGGGCGTGTCGCAGTCCGCGCTGAGCCAGACCGTACGCGGGCTGGAGGCGAGGCTGGGCCTGCGGCTGCTGACCCGCACCACCCGCAGCGTCGCGCCCACCGAGGCCGGGGAGCGCCTGCTGCGTGCCGCGGGGCCGCGCCTCGACGAGATCGAGGCGGAGATGGCCACGCTGAGCGAGCTGCGCGACAAGCCCTCCGGCACCATCCGCATCACCGCGCACGATCACGCGGTACGGGCCATCCTCTGGCCCGCGCTCGAGAAGCTGTTGCCGGACTATCCGGACATCAAAGTGGAGATCGTGATCGACTACGGCCTGACCGACATAGTTGCCGAACGTTTCGACGCCGGCGTGCGTACCGGAGAGATGGTGGCAAAGGACATGGTCGCCGTGCGCATCGGGCCGGACATGCGCTCAGCAGTCGTCGGCGCGCCGTCCTATTTCGCCAAACGGACAAAGCCAAAGACGCCACAGGACCTGACAGCGCACGCCTGCATCAACCTGCGCCTGCCGACCCATGGCGGGCTCTATGCCTGGGAATTCGAGAAGGGAGGACGTGAAATCAGGGTGAGGGTCGAGGGGCAGTTCGTGTTCAACGGAACCGCTCCAATGCTCGACGCGGCACTGTCCGGGTTCGGCTTGGCATATGTGCCCGAGGACGCGGTGCAGGCGCACCTGGCCGACGGGCGGCTCATCCGGGTGCTGGGCGATTGGTGTCCGCCCTACCCGGGCTACCACCTCTATTACCCGAGCCGCCGCCAACCCACGCCAGCGTTTGTGCTGCTGGTCAATGCGCTGCGTTACCGAAGCTGAAGGAGGCCGGCCGCCCCACCCCGTCATGGCCGGCGAAGGCCGGCCATCCACGTCTCTTCTTCGGCGGTGACCGAAGTGTCGTTGAAGAGTCGACGAACCGGCCGGCTGCCATCACGCTCACAGCAGCCCTTCTCGCCGGAAGCTGAGCCACCGCCCATTGCCCACGATGATATGGTCGTGCAGCGCGATCGACAGCAACCCCGCCGCCGCCTTCACCTCGCGCGTCATTTCGATGTCCACCTGCGAGGGCGTCGGATCGCCGCTCGGGTGGTTGTGCACCAGGATCATCGCGCTCGCGTGCAGTTCCAACGCGCGCTTGACCACCTCGCGCGGATAGACCGGCGTATGGTTCACTGTCCCGCGTGCCTGCGGCTCGTCGGCCAGCAGGCGATTGCGCGCGTCGAGATACAGCACGTGGAACTGTTCCACCCGCTCACGGGCCAGCGCTGCGTTCAGGTATTCCATCAGCCGGTCCCAGTTGGCCAGTAGCGGCTTCTCGACCACCTCGGCCAGCGCGAGCCGCAGCGCCGCCGCCTGGACCAGCTTCAGCGCCGCCACGCCGGCCTCGCCCAGGCCCTCGATACCCCTCAGATCGCTCAGCGGCGCGGCAATCACGCCTCCGAAGCTGGCGAAACGCGCCAGCAGGGCGCGGGCGATCGGCTTGGTGTCCCGCCGCGGCAGCGCGAGGAACAGCACCATCTCCAGCATTTCGTGATCAGCCAACGCGGCCGGCCCGGCGGTCAACAGCCGTGTCCGCATACGTGCCCGGTGGCCGTCCAGTCCGGCCGCGGGATCCGGCGGTGTCAGCCCATCCAGCAGGCTGGCCTGCTCGGCCAGCCCCGCGCTCGCCCGCCCCCTGCGCATGTCACCACCATAGGCTGATGCCCGGCCGTGAGCCGGGACGGATCAGTCCACCCCGTAGGGTGGCTTGGTGTACCCTGCGGGAGAGAGTGTAAAGATTTCGACTCCGTCGGCGGTCACCCCGATCATGTGCTCGAACTGCGCCGACAGGCTGCGGTCGCGGGTCACCGCCGTCCACCCGTCGTCGAGCACCTTCACCTCCGGCCGACCCGCATTCACCATCGGCTCGATGGTGAAGAACATCCCCGGCCGCAGCACCGGACCATCCCCGGCGATGCCGTAATGAAGCACGTTGGGAGGTTCGTGGAAGTTCCGCCCGATCCCGTGCCCGCAGAAGTCGCGCACCACGCTGAACCGGTGCGTCTCGACATAGGTCTGGATCACGTGGCCGATATCGCCCAACGTGACGCCGGGACGGATCGCCCGCACCCCCCGCATCATCGCCTCGTAGGTCACGTCCATCAGGTTGCGCGCCCGGGTCGATGGCGTCCCGGCCACGAACATCCGCGAGGAATCCCCATGCCAGCCGTTCAGCACCACGGTGATGTCGATGTTCAGGATGTCGCCGTTGTCCAGCCGGCGATCGCCCGGAATCCCGTGGCAGACCACGTGGTTGATCGAAGTACAGATCGACTTCGGAAAGCCCCGGTAGTGCAGTGGCGCCGGAGCGGCGCCATGGGCGATGATGAAATCGTGGCAGACCCGATCGAGCGTACCGGTGGTCACCCCGGGCCGCACGTGGGCAGTGATCATGTCCAGCGTCTGCGCCGCCAGCCGCCCGGCTTCCCGCATGCCGGCGAAATCCCCCGGCGGATGAATGGTGATGCGTCTTGCGTCGGCCGGGCCGTCCATCCGTTTACTCCGTCCCGTCCTCTGCTCCGTGGAAATCCGGTTACCTGCTGTCCAGCGCAAGATGCGTGTCCCGATGCTGTCGCGCAAGTCGGGTCAGCCATGAACGGCAGTGGCCACGGCGCCAATCATTCGTTAAAGTCGCTGCGAAGGATGACGACTGACACACAGCAAGCGGGCACGCCGATGCGACAGCCGCTCCGTCCGTGGACCGACCCCCACGCTGAGCAGAAGCGTGCCGCGGCTGAGGCTGCGGTGGCCCTCGTGACGGACGGGATGGCGGTCGGCCTCGGCACCGGCACCACCGCTTGGTTCGTGATCGAGGCACTGGCCGCGCGGGTCCGGACCGGCCTCTCCATTGTCGCGATCCCCACCTCCGAGCGCAGCGGCGCCCAGGCGACCGCTGGCGGCATCCGCCTGACCAGCTTCGCCGAGCGGCGGCGGCTCAACCTGACTATCGACGGCGCCGACGAGATCGGGCGCGATTCGCTCGACCTGATCAAGGGGCTCGGCGGCGCGTTGCTGCGCGAGAAGATCGTTGCCGCCGCTTCCGACCGGCTGGTGATCGTGGCCGACGGTAGCAAGCTGGTGGATCGTCTCGGGACGAAAACGCCGCTGCCTGTGGAGGTAGTGTCGTTCGGCTGGGAGACGACGGCGGACCGGATCGAGCGGCTGGGCGGGCGGCCCAACCTGCGCTCCGGCACGGACGGCGCGCCGTTCCGCACTGACGGCGGCAACCTGATCCTGGATTGCGCATTCGGCTCCATCGCCGATCCGGCCGCGCTGGCCGGCGACCTCGCTCAGGTGGTCGGCGTGATCGAGACGGGGCTGTTTGTCGGGATGGCGGATCTGGCGCTGGTGGCTGGGCAGGGGGGAGTGCAGCGGCTGGAACGTGCGTCAGGACAGCCCGCGCCCTGACTGACCTGAACCATCCAACTCATGCCTGACAACGAACCGCCAAGCCGGGATCTTCCGCACTTTCGGTCCAACCGCCTGCTTTTTCGCCCCTTCGCCCCGAGCGACGCCGAAGATGCTTTCTCAATTTTCCGCGATACCGAAGTCATGCGCTACAGCGTCTCGGGTCGGGACCGAGACCTGGAGGAAACCGCCGCGCGGGTCGAGCGATATGCCAGACAAAATGCTGCATCCGGTTTGGCTCCCTGGGCCGTCGTAGAAACGGCATCGGAGTGCGTCGTCGGTTCTTGCGGACTGACGCGCCTCAAAGACGGAAAAGACGTCGAGATCGCCTATCGCCTCAGGCGCGACCGGTGGGGCAGGGGCTTCGCCATCGAAGCTGCAATGGCCTGGCTTGACCGCGGGTTTTCGTTGTTGCGTCTGCCGCGGATCCTTGCGTTCGTCGATCCGGCCAATACGGCCTCGCTTCGCGTCGTGGACAAGATAGGCATGCGGTTCGTCGAGAACTGTCGCTACGAGGGGATTCCCGTTCGCAAATACGAGATCGCGAATGAGAATACCGTCGCTTCGGGTGACGCGAGCGAGCTGGAGCGCGATCGTGACGAACAGGTCTAATATAATATCACCGGCCCGAGAGAATGGCTGGCGGCGCGCACAGCGTCATGACCCGCCACCCCAACGTCATGGCCGGCCTTGTGCCGACCATCTCGTGCCGGTTGAAGCACCCCAGCGCGAACCGGCAGGAACGCAAAATGTTCAAGCTGCCGACGCTCGCCTCGGCACATCCGCAAAGCCGAGATAGACGGCCAGGGCACGGTCGATCGCTTGCATGTCAGCCGGCGCGAGCTGACCGACAACTTGATCGATGCGGCGAGCAGCCACCGACTGAACCTGGTCGATCTCCGCTTGCGAGATGACGAGCAGGCCATTATCCGGCGTTGGTTCAACAGTTACGCGTAAGGTCGGCGCCTGGCGCAGCCTGCTGGTGAAGGCCAGCACTGTAACCAGGGAATTGTCGCGAAACAGGTTAGACCGCAGCACGACGAAGGGCCGAGGCTTGCCGGAAGGATCACGCAGGGAGGCGATCACCACCGTCCCGCGTAGCAGGTTCACTCCTGAAAATCCTCGGCGGCCCAACGCTCGAAGGTCTCGAGCATCGCTTCGTCCTCGGAATCGAGCTTGGCCAGCGCGGCAATGTCATGCGCCACTTGAGCCTTGAACTCGGGCGTCCTGGTATCAGGCAACCAGAACTGCACGACGCGCAAGCCTTGCGCGCGCCGCTGGGCGCGATGGCGGCGGACATTGCGGGCGATGCGGGACTCGGTCATGCCGATTACCGTAATCACTCCGCGCTATAATTACAAGAAATCGGGTGCCGCGAGAGAATGATCCCCGCCATTAACCCCATCTTAGCCCCACCCGTGCCTCGATCGGTGGATGCAAAATGCCATCCCGGCCCCGACGTCGGGCTGCAAAAACGCGCGCCCCATCCTCGTCGTCGGTGCCGGTTTTGCCGGCGCCGTGCACGCGCGCGAACTGGCCGAGGCCGGGCATCGGGTCGATCTGATCGACCGGCGCCAGCACACAGGTGGCAACGCGTACGACGAGGTCTCGCCGGAAGGCGTGCGCCTGCACTGCTACGGCCCGCACCTGCTGCACACCAGCAACGCCGAGGTGGTCGCCTGGCTCGGCCGCTTCACTGACTTCATTTCCTACCAGCACCGGGTCCAGGTAAGGCTGCCGCACGGCCCCCCGGTTCCGTTGCCGATCAACCGCCGGACCATCAACCAGGTCTTCGGCACCGCGCTCGCCGATGCCGCCCAAGTCGAGGCCTTCCTCGCTCGCGTCGCCGTCCCGATCGCGACCCCCGCCAACGCTGCCGAGCATCTCATGGCCCGGATCGGCCGTGACCTGACAGACCTTTTCTTCCGTCCCTACACGAGAAAGATGTGGGCGCTCGACCTAGAGGACATGGACGCCGCGGTAGTCAAGCGCATCCCTATCCGCTTGGACGACGAGGATCGCTACTTCCCGGACGACCGCTATCAGCTCCTGCCACAGGATGGCTATGCGGCGGCGTTCCGCAGCATCTTCGATCATCCGAACATCAGCGTCTCGCTGTCGGTGCCGTTCGACCGCGCCATGCTCGCCGGCTATCGCACTTGCTTCAACAGCATGCCGATCGACGAGTTCTTCGATTTCGCACACGGTGCGCTGCCCTACCGCTCGATCCGCTTTCACCACCGCGCGGAGCCCGCGGGCTACGGCGGTGCGCGCGCGGCGGTGGTGAACTTCACCGATGACGGGCGGTTCACCCGCGAAACCGACTGGAGCCGGTTGCCCGGCCACCGCCTGCGCGCCACCGGATGCACGACGGTCACGCTGGAGGAGCCCTGCGATTACGCAGAGAACGGTTACGAACGGTACTATCCCGTGAAAACCGCAGACCGTCGTTTTCAGCAGGCATACGACCGCTACAAGGCGCTCGCCGAAGCTGACGGAAGCTGCATCTTCATCGGCCGCTGCGGCACTTATCAGTATCTCGACATGCACCAGGTCATCAATCAATCGCTCGCCTCGGTGCGCCGCTGGCTGGCCCGCAACGGCTGAGCCCAACTCGCCGGCGTCGGCGTCGGTTGCTGACTTGCTTACCCACGGTCCCGCGAAACAAAAAACACGATCAGGTCCCACGCATTGCGGATCGCCGCGGCCAGCAGAACCAAAAGAGCAGCGGCGAGCATGGAGAGGCTGCTCTCGTGGCGCACGACGGTGAGCACCGAAGCGGCGCCCATGATTGCATAGGCCAGTGGCGGAACAAGCCCGTGCCAGATGCGATCGTCGAGGTCGAAGCGACGTCTCCAGATCTCGCGCCCGATGATGGCGGGGTAGAGCAGCCCGCTCAGGCTGGCGCAGCCAAGCAACCCGCCCAGCAGTTCCCACGTCAGCAATGGCGTCAGCAGTACTGCGCAGCCGATCACGATAGCGGATGTATTGACCACCGTCGGCGTCATCCAGAAGCTCGCCAGTCTCGCGCGCTCGCCGCTGAGGAAACCAGAACTGATCGAGACGACAACGAACATCGCGCCCAGCAATGTGCCAGACGCGGCGGCCACCACCATGTAAAAATCGTGCCAGGCCAGCAATGCATGATGAAGATCCATGCGACCCGATCTGCGTTGCGTGCCGCGTGCATTTTGCTCCGGCGTCGGGCTTGTGTAGCCTGCCCCGACGGGCTGCCAAAGCCCGCCGACGCCAGGAGGATTCCGGCCATGGAGCTCGGCTATTTCGCCATGCCGTCCCACCCGCCCGAGAGGAGCCTGAAGGACGGCCACGACTTCGACCTGACGACGCTGCGCTGGCTCGACGAGCTGGGCTACAGGGAAGCCTGGATTGGCGAGCACCACACCGCGATCTGGGAACCGCATCCCGCGCCCGATTTGCTGATCGCGCAGGCGTTGCGCGAGACGACGCGGCTGCGCATTGGCCCCGGCGGCTTCCTGCTGCCCTATCACCACCCCGCCGAGCTGGCGAACCGCGTGGCGATGCTCGATCACCTGTCGGGCGGTCGGCTTAATTTCGGCGTCGCTGCGTCCGGGCTGCCGAGCGACTGGGCGATGTTCCAGGTCGATGGGACCTCGGGCGTGAATCGCGAGATGACGCGAGAGGCGCTGGACATCATCCTGCGGATGTGGAGCGCCGAAGAGCATTTCGTTTACCACGGCAAGTTCTGGAACGTGGAAAAGCCCGAGCCGTCGTTGGGCTTCCTCTATCCGCACATCCGTCCGCTCCAGCGACCGCATCCGCCGATCGGCGTCGCCGGATTCTCCAAGAACTCGGACACGCTGAAAATCGCCGGCGAGAAAGGGTTCCTGCCACTCAGCTTGAATCTGAATGCCGGCTACATCGCCAGCCATTGGGATGCGGTGGAGGAAGGTGCACGGCGCACCGGCCGCACGCCACATCGCTCCGACTGGCGGCTGGTGCGCGAGGTCTTCGTCGCCGACACCGATGCCGAAGCCTGGCGGCTTTCGGTCGGCGACATGATGGGCCGCATGATGCGGGAGTATTTCCTGCAACTTCTCGCCAATTTCTCGTTCCTCGAATTTCTCAAGCACGACCCCGATGTGCCGGACAGCGACGTGACGCCGGAATACTGCGCACGCCACAACTGGCTGATCGGCTCCCCGGCGACGGTGGCCGAGAAGCTGGAAGCGATGCACCAGGAAGTCGGCGGCTTCGGCGGCCTGCTCGTATTCGGCTTCGATTATGCCGAGAAGCCGGAAGCATGGCGCAACTCGCTTCGTCTGCTCGCCGAGGAGGTGCTGCCCCGCGTGCGGCACCTGACCCCGGCGAGCGAAAAGGCCGCGGCATGAGCCGCGTCCTTCACCGCTCGGGCACCATTCCGCCGATGGCGGTCGGCGGCGAGGGCGTGCGCCTTCGCCTCGCCGACGGCCGCGAGATCATCGACGCATCGGGCGGTGCGGCGGTCGCCTGTCTTGGTCACGGCAACCGCCGCATCGCCGAGGCGATCGCCCGCCAGGCGGCGGCGGTGGCATATGCGCACACCGGCAGCTTTATCAGCCGCCCGGCCGAGGAACTGGCCGACATCATCCTGGACGGCTCGCCCGGTGGGTTGACCCATGCGTATTTCTGCTCGTCCGGCTCCGAGGGCACCGAGGCGGCCCTGAAGATCGCCCGCCAGTATTTCCTGGAGATCGGCCAGCCGGCGCGCACGAAATTCATCGCCCGACGGCAGGGCTATCATGGCAACACGCTCGGAGCGCTGGCGGCCGGCGGCAACGTGATGCGCCGCGCGCTCTACGAACCGCTGCTCAGCGGTGCGTTCAGTCTCGTCTCGCCCTGCTTCGCTTATCGTTTCAAGCGTGACGACGAGACAGAGCCACAGTACGTCGATCGGCTGATCGATGAACTGGACGCCGAGTTCCACCGCCTCGGCCCGGAGACGGTCATCGCCTTCGTCGCGGAACCCATTGTCGGCGCCACGACCGGCTGCGTGACCGCGCTGCCCGGCTATTTCAAGCGCGTGCGCGAGATCTGCGACCGCTACGGCGCGCTGCTGATCTTCGACGAGGTGATGTGCGGCATGGGCCGCACCGGCACCACCCATGCCTGGGAACAGGAAGGCACGGCGCCGGACGTGCAGGTGATCGCCAAGGGGCTCGGCGCCGGCTACCAGCCGATCGGCGGGATCCTGATCGCCGGGAAGATCGTCGAGGCGATCAATGCGGGCTCCGGCGGCTTCATGCACGGACACACCTATCAGGCACATCCGGTCGCCTGTGCGGGTGCCCTGGAGGTGCAACGGATCATCCGCGAGGACAATCTGCTGGCGAACGTGCGCGAGATGGGCGCCCGATTGGAACGCACCCTGACCGAGCGCTTCGGCAATCACCGACACGTCGGCGACATTCGCGGGCGTGGGCTGTTCTGGGCACTCGAATTCGTGCGCGACCGCGGCACAAAGCAGGTGTTCGATCCGGCGCTGAAGTTGAACGAGCGGGTGAAACAGGCCGCGCTCACACAGGGCGTCGCGATCTATCCGATGGGCGGCACGATCGACGGCAGGCAAGGGGATCATGTGATCGTCGCCCCGCCCTACATCGCGAGCGCCGCGGAGATCGACGAGATTGTCGAGCGGCTCGGCGCCGGCGTCGATGCGGCGTTGCAGCAACTATCGACCCACGCCTGACCTTTGGGGCCGGGATCGCCCCCGTTCGCACTTCCGTCCCCCGGCGATGGTGCCGAGCCGTCAGGGACGATCTACGGTGCGAACAAGCATGCCAAGCGGGCGGCCGTTCTGGCCGAGGAAGGCAACGCGCGCCTCGTCCACCTCGCCGAATTCGCCGGTGAGGCCGCTCCAGACGATAAGTTCGTTCAGACTACCCGTGCCACGTTCTACGGAAGTGGATCGACCGCGAGGGCTCACTGATGGGTAAGGCGTTCTTGGCCGTCTGTGAGCGTCCGGCCGCGGCGTGGTCCCGATCGTGCTGGCCCTAATCGTTATCCCTCAATCTCCAGACGCTCCTACTCGCCGCGTGGAAGCGAGCAAAAGATGAGCAGTTTTCGGTCTGGATATTGAGCAGTGGCTTATGCGACGCTTTGCGTCAAGCCGGGAAATAACGCTGTGGCCTCGGCCGAAGAGCTATCGAATCGCTGTCCGCGCGCCGTCGGTCGAGCATCCGGGCAGCCCGGAAGTAATGCAACACTCGTCGGATCCAGAGACCGCTCAGAATCCAGGAGCAACGTCGCAATCACAATGTGGTGACGGAAAGCGACAAACCAACCACCCACTCTAAGTCAGCTATGGCCAGGGGACCCTCGATATGGCGAGGATACACGATGTGTTTATGGTTAATCAAACCAGACCGAAAAATAAGAAGGTTCCGGAAAGCTGTATTCAAAGCGCAGAATTTATCATCCAAGCACTCACGAACCCCGCTCTGGTTTGGAAGGATGGCCAGAACGTAAAGCCAAATGTCTGGATGCATTTTGGATCAGGAAAATCCTACAACATTACCGCTGAAGAGAATGTGCATGAGCTACCGAATGAATCCAATATCGATTTCAATTTTGATCAACATCCGCCCGGAATTGGAGAGGGCGTCGCGTTTATCAACATCGGCGATGATAATGTTCCAAATGGCCATTACAATATGCACTTCATGGCGGTACTAGTAGCCGAGGGGACAGAGCGTCGTGGCGCGACCGGATTTGTGGTGTCAAATCTCAATGAGAATGCAGGTCCAATAAAAATGGTAAGCCTTGGCGAATCGGACAACATGAAAAGGGTCTCTGGGAACAGCCCATGGAAGGCCGAGAAAGATAAGTATCAAAAAGACAACGGAGGAACTTTTCGTATAGCGCTTCTTTCTACATCGTCTACACGTCCGATGACATAACGGGGCTCCATCGGCCGTGTTGCATCGATTGGCCGGTTGGCGCTGGCGGCTGTGTGGGGTAGGAGGCAGTCGCTTATCGGTTTCGATCCAGCCGCTCACCCGACCAAACCGCTAAAAGCCCGCTCCGCCTTGGGTATTCCGTTTCCTGATCCCCGCCGGGAGTGCCTGCCGCCACGGCGGTGCCAGCGGATGGCTGCCAGCCCAAGGTTTTGGCAGCGGTAAGTGTGCTTCCCGGCAGCCGCCACCCCTCGCCGGGTCAGCGAGGATGCGCACCGACGAATGCCTCCGCCGCGGCATCAAGGTTTTTGAGAGGGTTGGCTCGACAATAGTTGTCCATCCAGGCGGCAACGGCGTGAGCGTCCCACCCCTGCAGGGGGGCCGCGCGTCCCGTGTAGCCGACACCAGACAGAAACCCCAAAACCCACTCGGCCATATCGTACCAACCCGTGCGGTGCTGTCGGGCTGCGGTCCAGGCTTCACAAGACACAGTCCCAGCCCCAAGAAACTGATATGCTGTCGCGCCAGAGGAATCAGTAAGCGAGGCAACGACCAGAATCACCGGCAGAAGAAATCGCATCTTCATCACAGGAACGCCGTCCCAGCGTGATCTTTCAAACTATCGGCGCATCTCACGTATCCGCGCAAGATATCAACCGCTTGTGCCGCGATCCATACATCGTCGTGAAAATCGACGCGCCGTGCCTCGGCGGCGGCGAGAATGCCAGCCACGGCCCAAGGTTGCAACGCTTGGCGCGGAGTTGGAAGCTCCGACTCTGGAGGCGCGCCGCGTGTGATAACTAGCCGCCGTATCCGATGACGGCTCGTGGCGGCGACAGGGCCATTAGAGAGACAAAGCGAAGGCGGGGACTGGGACAAGACGCTGTGGTAAGGTGGCATGCTCGTCTGTCACGGGGTGCTGAGGAGGGAGTGCTCAGTTCTGAAGGAGGTAACACTGACGGCTTCACGCCCATGTCGGCCACCCGACCGAGTCCGCATCTCGCGATAGCTGTGATGTGGACAACAGATATGCAATTCCGTTGCCGCATGTCTCCATGCACCAGAACTTCCTTTACTCCTCTGCGTCCATCGCCACCTTCATACGACAATGGAGGGCTGTTATGCGCCTTATTCGAATTATGGCCGCCACAGCGATGATAATGTCCTCTGCTCCGGCAGGGATGGCCGCCGTGACGCCAGATCACTCCATGCCGCTGCATCTCGTCCGCGGTGGCGGCTTCGGGGGCCACGGTGGCGGTTTCGGCGGCCACGGTGGCGGATTTCACGGCTACGGCGGCGGGTTTCACCGCTACGGTGGCGGGTTCCGCGGCGGCTACGCCCCCTGGGGCTACTACTATGGCTTCGGTGGCTATCCCTACGCGTATTCGTGTCCGTATCCGTATGCTTACAACTATCCCTATTGCACGCTCCCGTACGGATGATGTCACCATGCAGGGGAGGGAGGATAATACGGCACTCAGCAATGCCCGTGAGTTGTGTCGCCGGGTCGTGCTGGCCGCCTCACCGGGATCGCTCGCTGCCCGAGCCGCGGCCGGCCACGGCCTGCGCTCGGGTTTCATCGGGCCACTGGAAACGATCGACCTGAACGCCGCCGGCGTCTGGCCGATGACTGTGATCTCCTGACACATCGTCTCTTGGACTTGGCCACGAACTACTTAACAGCCCAACCGGATTTTCTTGTGCCCGCCAGGCTCTCGGCTCGATCAGCTTGACGGCAGCCGGCTGCTTTCGGCCCATTGCCGACATTCCGGTGGAACCGGGAGTAGCTTCCTTCAGCCCGCCCGCCGGGCAATATAAAGGCTCGTTATCATGTTCCGAACAACGCGATTCATAAAGACATCGCGAGCGATGCGACCGATCTCAGCCAGGACGGCATCGCGGTCCACACGGGCAGTCACGTTCGAGTAAGTTCCGTACAGACCCACGGTTTGGTCTGCATCGAGAACCAGAGGCCATCGGCTTACCCGGTTCTCCACAACATCGAATGCTCCCGTGCGCTTCAAGGCAGCCAGGCGAGCCACGGAATCCAATGCGAAGGGAATTCCCCGTTCCCCGGCTGAAGGGTTGGCGGGGGGCCCCAAGAGTTCCTTGGTCGCCTCATGAAACGGATCGGCTTGGCTGTCATCGCCGAACACGTTCCAGACTGCCGCCCACCACCCTCCGGGGCGAAGCAGGCTGGCAATCTTCACCAGCGCCGCACCTTCGTCGAGCCAATGAAAAGCGGTCGCGCTCACACCCAGGTCGTATGCTTCCGCTTCGAGCGACGCGTCCTCGAACGGCGCGACGACCACCTGCAATGCCTGGTCCGGATTGTGCGCGCGCAGAAAGTCCGCGAGGCGCTGGTCCGGCTCTACGGCCGTCAGCGGGTCGGCGCCGAGGTCGAGCAAGCGGCGTGTTGCCGTGCCGGTGCCCGCTCCGATCTCGAAAACTGTAGCATTGCGGCGTAAGCCGCATTCTGAGGCGAGAGCGGCATAGACCCATTCCGGATACTCAGGCCGCGAGCTGTGGTAACTGGCGGGGCTTTCTCCGAAGGCTTGACGGCCAAACTGTCTCTCAAGCCTGCTTGGAGTCACCATGTCGTCCAACTTCTGGGCGCACTTTGATACCACTGCTGCCCCTCTCGGTAAATGTGCGAGAACGAATGGAACCAGCTCGCCGGGGGACCAACGTTCAGCGCACCGCCGCCCGTGTCGGCACTTGCGCCACTCCGATCAGCACCACCAGCGTGCTGACCGCCAGCACCATCGTCAGTGCAGCGCCCTGGAACACGTCGCCGCGGTCGGTCAGCGCGAAGATACCGACCGGCATTGTCACCCAGCCGGGCGGATAGACCATCACCGTGGCGCCCAGTTCTCCCATCGACAGTGCGAAGCTCAAACTGAATGCAGCAATCATATATGGCAGCAGCAGCGGCAAGGTCACGCGCCGCAGCCGATAGAATCCCCGTGCCCCCAGGCTCGCCGCCACCTGCTCGAATTCCGGCGGCAACCGCGCCAGCCCGGCAGACAGATTGCCGTACGCAAAAGCAGACACCAGCACAAGGTGCGCGACAATAACGATCGCGGTCGTTCCATTCAACAGCACCGGTGGCCGGCTAAACGCCACCAGCAGCCCGAGCCCGACCGAAACCGACGGCACCGCACTGGGGACAAAGAACAGCACCCCAAGCACCCGTCGCGACGCCGGCGCGATCGTCCGCAACGCCAGGGCCGCCCAACTTCCCAGCAGCAACGCAAACGCGCTCGCCACCGCGGCGGTGGTCAGGCTCACCCGCAGCTCGGAGCCGGAATCGCCTTGCAGCACGGTGGCATAGTTCCCGAACGTCAGATGCGATGGCAGCACCCCGTTCCACTGCCCGGCAAAGCTTGCCAATGCAATCATCGCCATCGGCAGTCCATAGACGACGCCGAACAGCAGGGTGAAAACCCCCCAAACGGCAAAGCGGCCGCGCTTAGACCAGACCAGCACGCGCGCCTCCGAAGCGGCCGACCAGTGTCCGGTAAAGCGCATACAGCGCGAGCGACAGCGCCACGTTCACCACCGCGATGACGCACGCCGTGCTGTAGTCGAATTCCTGGATCGCCTTGTCGTACACCAGCAGCGGCAAGGTGATCACCCCCTTGGCGCCGATGAAGAAGACGACACCGAACTCGTTCACCGTCAGCAGCAGGCACAGGCTGCCGCCGGCCAGCAGCGCCGGCATCGCCGCCGGCAGGATGATTTGCCGCACGATCCGGCCCGTACCGGCGCCGAGGCTGCTGGCAACCTCGATCTGCGACGTTTCGATAAGAGAGAAGCTGGCCAGCAACGGCCGCATGATGAACGGCGTATACACGGTGATCTCCGCCAGGATCACGCCCCATATCGAATAGAGGAAGTCGAGCGGCGGCACGTGGCTGCCCTGCAATTGCATCAGCGCGCCGTTCACCAGGCCGGCCGAGCCGTAGATGAAGGTAAAGGCAAGCGCCACCAGGAACGTCGGCAGCGCGATGATCGTATCGATCAGCCGCGCCACCAGCCGCACGCCTGGGAACGGCACGAAAGTCAGGATCAGCGCAAGCGTGAAGCCGAGCACGATGCAGCCGGCGGTTGCGGCGACCGCAATCTCGATCGTATGAAACAACGCGTTCCGGAACAGGCTGGTGCCGAGCACCGCGCCATAGGTCCCCGGTGCGAAGGCGCCCGTGGATCCGGTTACCGATTGCGCAACGATCAGCGCCAGCGGATAAAAAAACAGCGCCCCCAGTACCAAAAGCGGCGGCACCACCCACGACGCACCCGCATCCCGTGGGGCGGCGCGCGCCGGAAGTGCCAGGTCACTCGGCATCGGCCGGGATCAGGGTTGCCTCTTCTGGCGGAAAGTGGAGGGTGACCGGCGTGCCAGGCTCCGGCGGGGCCCGCAACGGCATACACATCATGCGCAAAGGTGCCCCCAGCGCGTCGAGCTCGATGTTGTGCAGGTCGCCCTGCCACTGAACGGAACGCACCGTCCCTGCAAGCGCGTTGTCGTCCATGGCGCCACGCGTCAGCGTCAGTGCGTGCGGGCGAACGCAGAGCAACGCGTTGGGCCCGGAAAGCTTGTCGCGCGGCGCCATCGCCCGCAGCCTGGTATCGCCAACCTGCACGGCAACAAGGCCGGTATCGATCCCGTTCTGCTCCACTTTCACCAGCAGCAAATTGGCGCGCCCGAGGAATTCCGCCGCGAAACGGTTCGGCGGATAGCGGTACAGCATCTGCGACCGGCCCTCCGCCATCAGCTTCCCCCCGCGCATGATGGCGATGCGGTCGGCAAGCGTGAGCGCCTCGGTCTGGTCATGCGTGACATAGAGCACCGTCAGCGACGGCAGCTCCCGATGCAGCCGGGCGAGCTCCGCCAGCATGGACCGGCGTATCTGCGCATCCAGCGCCGAAAGCGGCTCGTCCAGCAGCAGCACGCGCGGGCGGATGGCAAGCGCCCGCGCGATCGCCACCCGCTGCTGTTGGCCACCGGACAACTGGCGCGGATAACGTCCGGCGTACTCCGCCATCCCGACCATGGCGAGGCACGTTTCCACTTGCTGTCGCACCACCGCGTCCGGCGCACGGCGGGCGTGCAGACCGAAGGCGACGTTGTCGGCCACGCGCATATGCGGGAACAGCGCGTAGTTCTGCACGACCATGCCGATATCACGGGCATGCGGCGGCAGATCCGTCACATCGACGTCCCCAATTCGCACCCGCCCGGCCACCGGTCGCACGAACCCGGCGAGGGCACGCAGCGCGGTCGTCTTGCCGCAGCCGGACGGACCGATCACCGCCATGATCTCGCCGGGCTCGACGGAAAGGTTGAGCGCGTCCAGCGCCACGCTCCCCTTGTAGGCGACAGTCACCTGCTCGAAGCCGATGCCGCTTGCCGGGGCGGCAACGGCTTGCTCAGCCGCCCTGCTGCGATCGAGCGCCGAGGCGACCGCCGCGCCAGACATCGCTAGCTGCCGGTCACCTGGTGCCAGCGCGCCACATCCGCCTTCAGATCCGTCAGGACCTGTTGCCAGTCAGGAGTCCAAACCTCGACACCGCTCATGAGCGCGTGCAGCTCCTGGTAGTTCTTGTCGGTCGGATGCACGTCGTCACGTACCGGCAGCCCCTCGGCGATGGCGCTGACCTGTTCCTGCGCTGGCTTGCTCAACAGAAAGTCGATCAGCTTGCGCCCGTTATCTGCATGTGGCGCGCCCTGCACCAGCGCGATGTAATAGGGGATCGCGAAGGTCGAGCTTTTGCCGTCCGGCCCGGCAGGCCAGAAGATGCGGATGTTCGGATTGTCCGCCATCTGCGAGATGTTCATCTGGATGTCGCCGTTGGCCACGTAGATCTCGCCCTTATTCACCAGCGCCGTCAACTTGCCGGTCGATGACGACGGGCCGAGATTATTGGCCTGCAGTTTGCGCAAATAAGCGAACCCGGCGTCCTTGCTGCCGAACGCGCGGATCACCTGTAGCATGACCGCGGTGCCGTCGCCGGCCTGGCCCGGCGTGGAGTACTGGATCTTGTTCTTGAATTTCGGATCGAGCAGGTCATCGAAGGTCTTGGGCGGGGCCTGCAGCGCCGACGCATCATAGATGAAGTTCAGATAGTCGTTCACCAGCGCGTAATAACGCCCCTCGGGGTCCTTGCTGCCGGCGGGAATGGCGCTCGCCGCTTCGGGTGTGTAAGACTGCAGCAGTCCGCTGGCGGCCGCGTTCTGGATGAACGGCGGCAACGTCACAAGCACGTCGGCCTGTGGGTTCGCCTTCTCCTTCGCGACACGGTCCACCACGACGCCCGAACCACCTTCGATATACTGCACGCGGATACCGGTGGCCTTGGTGAAGGCATTAAATTCCGTCTGATACCAGTTTGGCGAGCCGTCATGCAGCCCGTCGGCGCTGTAGATGGTAACAACGCCCTGCGCCCGCACCGGTCCGGCAACGATGGCGACCAGCAGCGCCGCGCCAAGCGCAAGCGTCGCACGCTGAGTGTGCATGGTCTCTTCCCCTTTTTGGAACTACGTCCCGCGTCCTTGCGAGGACGGTTTTTCCGGTCCACGGCGCCGACCGTAAAGTGATGGATTGATGACGGCCAGCCCCGGCAGGGTGAGCATGGCTTGACCGGCCGCTGCCTTCCAGCTAAATGAGAATGCGTCGCACCCGCATCTGGCTTCCCCCGGCGGGAGTGACGGCAATCGGAAGGCATCTGATGACCATGCGGAGACATGCCCTGCGGGTTGCCGCCGATGCCGGCGGCCGCCGTCTGCTCTCAGCGTTCTTTCTCTGGCTCCTTGTCCTCTGTGCAACGACACCCGGTCACGCACAGACCAGCACCCAGCCGCCGTCGGGGCAGCCCTCATCCGGCAGCGACGAGAGCGAGCCTGGATTCTTCACCGGCCTGTTCGCCCCTTCGCGCAGCAATCTGTTGGGCGACATGTTCGGGTTGCGCACGTTCCTCGGCAATTATGGCATCACGCTTAACCTGACCGACACCGATGAGGTGCTCGGCAACCTGGCGGGCGGCATCAGGCGAGGCGCCACCTACGAAGGCCTGACCACCCTGACCGTGCAACTCGACACCCTCAAGGCCTTCGGCTGGGCCGGCGGGACGTTCAACATCAGCGGCCTGCAGATCCGCGGACGCAATCTGAGCCAGTACTACCTCGACAACCTGCAGACGGCGAGCGGCATCGAAGCTGACGATACGACCCGGCTGTGGGAAATCTGGTACGACCAGGCGTTCCTCGACAACAAAGCAGACGTGAAGATCGGCCAGCAGAGCCTCGACCAGGAGTTCATCATCAGCCAGGGATCGAGCCTGTTCATCAACACGATGATGGGCTGGCCGCTGGTGCCGTCGGTGGACATGTATGCTGGCGGCCCAGCCTATCCGCTGTCCTCGCTCGGGGTGCGGCTGCGGGTCCAGCCGGGCGGCGGATTCACCGTGCTGGGCGGCGTGTTTCAGGACAATCCGCCCGGCGGCCAGTTCAACAATGATTCGCAGTTGCTCGGCACTACGGAGTGGGGCGGCAATTTCAACCTGCGCACTGGCGCGCTGTTCATCGCCGAGCTGCAATATGCGCTGAACCAGCCGTCCACCGGGCAGATGGCGCGCCCCGGTCAGCAATCAGGACTTCCCGGCACCTACAAGTTGGGCTTCTGGTACGACACCGCGCCATTCCCCAGCCCCCGCTTCGACAATACCGGCCTCTCGCTCGCCAATCCGAACAGCGACGGCGTCCCGGTCACCCTGCTCCACAACTGGAGCATCTATGGCGTGATGGACCAGGTGGTGTGGCAGCCGGACCCACTGGCGGCGCGCGCGGTCGGGGTGTTTGCGCGCCTAATGGGCGCTCCGGGCGATCGCAACCTGATAGATTTCAGTGCGAACGGGGGCGTGACGCTGAAAGCGCCTCTCCCTGGGCGCGACAGCGACACGTTCGGAGTCGGCTTCGGCTTTGCCAAGCTGAGCGGCGCCGCTGTCGGGCTGTCGCAGGACACCGGGTTCTATACGCAGAACCCCTCCTATCCGGTGCGCAGCAGCGAGACCTTCATCGAGATCACCTATCAGGCGCAGGTGGCGCCATGGCTGCAGGTCCAGCCGGACTTCCAATACGTGTTCAACCCTGGCGGCGGGATCCCGAATCCAAACAATCCGACGCAACGCCTCGGCAACGAACTCATCCTCGGCGTGCGGACGAATGTTACGTTCTGATACCAACCGCCCGAACGATCGACTCTCCGGCACTCGCGGCCCCCACCCGTCATGACCGGCCTTGTGCCACGGCTGTCCAGTTTAATTCCGCTGACCGCGAGCGCGCCCCTTACCGCCGCTCACTCGCCGTGAGAATTAGACCGGACAGCCGTGGCCTTGTGCCGGCCATCTCCGGCCAGTACCAGCACCCCGGCGACGGCCGGTAGAGCGTCATTCTTTCGCGCGCTTGGTACGATCTCGGAGTTTCTCGTCAACCCGATCCAGCAAGGCCCATCGCCGTACCGGCCGCGCCCCCCAGGATCACGACGACCAGCGGCGGCGCCCGCCACACGGCCAGCAGAACGAACCCGGTCAGCGCCAGCGCGAAATCCGTCGGACGATGCACCGCGCTGGTCCACACCGGCGTGTAGAGCGCTGCCGCCAGCACCCCCACCACGGCCGCATTCACCCCGCGCATGGCTGCCTGGGCGCGCGGTCGCGATCGCAGCGCGTCCCAGAAGGGCAGCGTCCCGAGCAGCAGCAGCATGCCCGGCAGGAAGATCGCCGCCAGACCCAGTGCCGCACCCGCCACGCCGCCCGGCCCGACCCGCATCACCGCGCCGAGATAGGCGGCGAAGGTAAACAGCGGCCCGGGCACCGCCTGCGCCGCACCATACCCGGCCAGGAACGCCGGGTCGGAGACCCAGCCCGGCGTCACCACCGCGTCGCGCAGCAGCGGCAGCACGACGTGGCCCCCGCCGAACACGAGGGCACCGGACCAGTAGAACGCATCGAACACGGCGACCGACGTGCTCAGTCCGCGCAGCAACGGCGGAAGCAGCAGCAGCGCGAAGAACGCCGCCAGGAAAACCACACCCGCGCGGCGCGAGACCGGCATCGCCAATTTCTCCGGCACCACCTCCGCCGCCGCGCTGCGGCAGAGCCACAGTCCGGCCAGTCCGCCCAGCACGAGCGCCCCGATCTGCCCGACCGATCCCGCTCTCGACAGCACCAGCACTGTCGCCACCGTCGCAATCGACGCGCGCTCCCGATCCGGCGCCAGCGAGCGCGCCATCCCCCAGACCGCCTGCGCAACGACAGCCACCGCGACCAGCATCAACCCGTGCAGCAGGCCTGCGCCGGCGGCGGAACCGGCGATGCTGCCCGCGCCCCAGGCGAACAGCACCATCAACACCGCCGAGGGCAACGTGAACCCCGCCCAGGCCGCCAGACCCCCAAGATAGCCGCCACGCAGCAGCCCAATGGCAAAGAGCGTTTGGCTGGAGGCAGGTCCCGGCAGGAACTGCGCCAGCCCGACTAGGTCGGCGAAGCCGCGCTCGTCGAGCCAGTGGCGCCGCTCGACGAAGGCAGCGCGGTAATAACCGAGATGGGCGATCGGCCCGCCGAAGCAGGTCAGGCCGAGTCGGCTGGACGCCAGCAGCACCTCAAGCGCAGAGCCGACCCGTTCCGTCCGTTCGAGCCGGGGTTCGACGCTGGTCTGGGCTAGATTGCAGGGGTCCATTACGTTGGGCCTCCGTTGCGCTTCCCGCACCCGACGGCAGGGAAGCCGGCATCGGGTGCGTGGCGCAGTCTATCGTATGAAGGCGGGTTGGCGCTTACCGATAGGGCCTGAGACCTGGCCGAACTGCTGTTCGGGCCGGAACGCTCCAGGCGCCGTGGACTAATATAATACGTGCGGCCCGAGTAGATGACGCTTCTCTCGTCATTCCTGCGAAAGCAGGAAATCCATGCAACGGCACGGATTCCGCGCGTTTCCATGGATGCCCGCTTTCGCAGGCATGACGGCCAAGAGTCGCTCCCGCGGGCCGTTGGTAGTGCGTCGGGAGACCGACGAGGAGTAGGAGGTGCAAGTCCTCTGCGATGAAGACTTAGCGAGTCACATCGGCCCCGAGCCGTGCGTCGTGTCCCGC
>Ga0335074_10001954_pt1 | contig 28023 bp, 20 predicted proteins | sample Lox_Sample_23_FD_206715 | JGI IMG/M metagenome (GOLD analysis project Ga0335074, IMG submission 206715) | Soil microbial communities from Loxahatchee National Wildlife Refuge, Florida, United States - Lox_Sample_2.3 | ecosystem: Environmental > Terrestrial > Soil > Wetlands | place: USA...
ATCACCGCCGTGAACCCCGGTGACTTCGCCAGAATGCGCACCGCATACCGCACATCCCGCACCGCATCGCTCCAATACTCCCGCCACCGCCTGCGCCGCTCCATACGCTCTCCAATCCGCTCGCCTACGCACTGCACCGCGCGCAGATCGCCAAACATCCGCTCCGCGTCGCGTCGAGCCTCCTCCGCGCTCCATCCCTGAGCCATCAGCTCGTCTATCTTCGCCTCAAGGTGGAACCGCAGTTCCGCGCGCACATCCCCCGCCGCGTCCGGCCCCAGCAGCCGGTCATACCGCCGCCATTTGGGATTCATCTTCATCCCGCCTCCTCGGCCGCCGGCGGGTTCGCCGCGCCCAGCACCTTGGCCACCGCCGTCGCGTACGCCTCCCACGTTTTCGTCTCCTGCTGCAACTGGCGCCTTCCAGCGCTCGTCAGCCGGTAGAACTTCGCCTTGCGGTTGTTTTCCGAAAGTCCCCACTCGGACGCGAGCAATCCCTTGTTCTCCAGCCGCCATAGCGCCGGATACAGCGTGCCTTCCTCCAGCAGGAGCGCCTCATCGCTCTGCCGCCGGATCAGGCTCGTGATGGCGTACCCATGCAGAGGCCCCCACACCAGCGCCTTCAGGATTAAAACATCCAGCGTCCCGCGCAGAAACTCAAGCTTCGAGCTATCCATCGTCTCCCCTTTGCTTCCAAGGGGAATGTTCTCACACTACCCCTAGGAATGCAAGGGATGTTGACCGAGAACTGACATAGTGATTGCGGGCCTATCACCGCCCAACCGGAGATGACTCATCTCCAAACACTCCCCGGCGGCAAAAAGCTCTGCCATCTGCAAACGCGGCAGCAGGCAGTTTTCCGGCGGAGCGCGGAGTTCCCGGACAAGAAGTTCGCCATCGCCGGGCGCCCAGCCTCCTCACCGCAGGTCCCCGTCGACCCCCTTGGTACCACCGGAGCCGAACGATCTGCTTTTTCACCTGGTTCCGGGGCGGAACTCCGCCGGCCTGCTGACTCCGCCGCTTTTGCCGTTAATTTCCACCTTTTCCCGCATACTAAAGACGCATGACCTTCCATCCCAGCCCGGCGCCCCGTTACTCTCTGGTAATATCTCACTGCTCCTTGATGGCGAGAAATATAACCCCCCCACCCCCTCCCCCGGGGTGCACTAAAAGTAAATAGGCTCGTCCGACACCAACTATAAGCAAACAAAGTATGTTAGCTGGAAAATGTAACAAGAATTTTGTTACAAATGTGAAAATGGGCGAATTCGCGTTCTAAAGGACTTAGACACAAAATCAGCCCTTTTTCACTAATTTTCGAGGGAATTATTTCTGCTGTTTTTCTGAGGAGTTATTCGACGTTGAGCGTCTTCAGCAGGCTGCGCGGTTCGCGCTGGATCTTTTCCTGCAGCAGTGTAATCGCGTAGATCAACTGCTCGGGCCGCGGCGGGCATCCTGGCACGTACACATCCACCGGAATCACCTGGTTCACTCCCTGCACCAGCGCGTAGTTGTTGAACACGCCGCCCGATGTGGCGCAGGCGCCCATGGAAATAACCCATTTGGGCTCGGGCATCTGGTCATAGAGACGGCGGATGACCGGCGCCATCTTCTGCGACACGCGGCCGGCAATGATGATCAGGTCCGATTGCCGCGGCGACGGCCGGAAGACCTCGGCTCCGAACCGGGCGATGTCGAATCGGGAGGCGCCCATCGACATCATCTCGATGGCACAGCAGGCCAGCCCGAAGGTCATGGGCCAGAGAGAGCTTTTTCTGATCCAGTTCACCGCGAAGTCGAGCGTGGTCAGGAATACGCCCTCGGGCTGCTCGAACCCGTAACTCACTTCCTGCAGTTTGGCGCGATTTTTGCCGCTGCTCTCCAGGTTGCCGAACAGATACCGATCGCGCTCCAGGGTCGCCGCCATACATCCACTATAGCGCAGCCGCCGATTCTCGGCTCGGTGGCATCGTTGCGGGGTTTTGGTGGCGCTGAAATTCGCTCAATCTCAACAAAGTCATAAGGAAGCAATGAAGATTGCTCATAAAACTTGCGTTCCGGCTCGTCTGGCTATGAAAATATTTTTAAAGCGCACTCGCATCTCGCTATTTCTAAGGGTGGCTTCGGTACGGGCCTTCAGGCGTCTTCCTGCGGCCTCCGGCAGAACCGCCCTGGCTCGCGGGACTCGGGCCGTGCCACCTTGTTCTCGGTAATTCTCAAATCTCATCCCGTCCGCATTCTTACGCGGATCTTTTTCATCTCGGAGCGAAAAACGATGTCCCGATTGTGTACTTGCCTGCTGCTGGTGTTGGTGTTGATCGCAATTCCGCTGCCCATCGCCGCCCAAACGGCTCCCGCCTCTGCGCCCGCCACCCAGGCTCAGATTGCCGCCCTTCAGCAAGCCGTCCAAAATGCTCAGTCGGCTGGCGACAACGCCTGGATGCTGACCTCTGCCGCGCTGGTTCTGCTCATGACCGGTCCCGGCCTGGCGCTGTTTTATGGCGGCCTGGTGCGCAAGAAAAACATCCTGGGCACCCTGATGCAGAGCTTCGCCATGATGTGCATGGTCACCATCATCTGGGCCATCTGCGGATACTCGCTGGCCTTCGGCCACGGCAATGCATTTATCGGCGGCTTTGAGCATCTGTTCCTCAAAGGCGTGTCCATCAACCCCGATCCGCAGAACTTCTACGTGCAGACCATCCCCGAACAAACCTACATGATCTACCAGCTCATGTTCGCTATCATCACCCCGGCGCTTATCTGCGGCGCCTTTGCCGAACGCATGAAGTTCAGCGCCATGGCAGTCTTTCTTTCGCTGTGGTCGATCGTTGTCTACAGTCCCATGGCCCACATGGTGTGGGGCGTGGGCGGATTGTTGAATGCCAATGGCGGCAAGATTCCTTCGCTCGATTTCGCCGGCGGCACCGTGGTGCACATAACTTCGGGAGTGTCGGCGCTGGTTTGCGCGCTCTACCTGGGCAAACGCCTCGGCTACCCCACCACCAAAATGGCGCCGCACTCGCTGGTGCTGAGCTTCATTGGCGCATGCCTGCTTTGGGTGGGCTGGTTTGGATTCAACGCCGGCAGCGCGCTGGCGGCAAGCTCGCTGGCTACCAGCGCCTTTATCAACACCCACTTTGCTACGGCTGCGGCGGCGCTGGGCTGGACCATCTTTGAGTGGATTCACAACGGCAAGCCGACCGCCCTGGGCGCTATCTCAGGCGCCGTTGCCGGCCTCGTGGCCATCACCCCGGCTTCGGGTTTCGTTCAGCCCATGTCGGCGCTGTTCATCGGTCTGGCGGCCGGATTCGTCTGCTCCTTCATGGTGTTCAAGGTCAAAAGCCTGTTTGGCTACGACGACTCGCTCGACGCCTTCGGCGTGCACGGCGCGGGCGGTACGCTGGGTGCGATCCTCACCGGCGTCTTTGCCGTCTCGGCCATCAACCCGATCTACGGCAAGGGCGTGGCGACGGGCGGCATCGACGGCCACTGGGGTCAGATTCTCAACCAGCTTGCCGCCGTCGGCATCTCCTGGGGAGTGTCGATTGTGGGTACGCTCATTCTGTTGTTTGCGGTAGACAAGGTCATCGGCCTGCGCCTGAGCGCAGAGCAGGAGGCTGCCGGTCTCGATCTCTCCCAGCACGGCGAAGAGGGTTACGACTTCAATTCCTGATGGAGTGTTTCTGTGAATGAATCAATCCGGCAATTCCATTCTTCATCCCTTTCGCAGTACGATGTCGGAACGGATGGTAACCGTCTGAGGGTCCGGCACGGCGCGTGAATATGGGGCCGGAGAGCGCCCCAGACACCCGGCCCTGAACCGTACCGGCCAGCCGGTAAAACTCAACAGCGGCGACTGCCAGCGTGCGGCCCCGCCTGTTACGCTAACGAGCGAGGCATTTTTCGTATGCTCAAGATTGAAGCTATTCTCCAGCCCTCCAAGCTGGATGCCGTCAAGGATGCGCTGCTCGAAGCAGGCATTGAAGGAATGACGATTCTCGAGGCCCGCGGCCACGGCCGCCAGAAGGGCCACACCGAGTTCTATCGCGGCCGCGAATACACCGTCGACCTTTTGCCCAAGGTGAAGATCGAGATGGTGATTCACGACGACCTGAAGGACAAGGCTATCGGGGCTATCGTGGGCGCGGCGCGCACCGGGCGCATCGGCGACGGAAAAATCTTTATCACCAAAGTCGACGAAGCCATTCGCATCCGCAACGACGAGCGCGGCGAAAACGCGCTGTAGTTCGCTGAATCGATAATCCGCGCCGCCCCGCATTCGATGGGAGCGACATTGGGCTCCAATCGGTGCGCACGCTGCGAAGTCACGGCTGGGCAGCTGGTGCTGAAGGCTGCAGGTCGAACGCATACACCCTTTGCGTGGCCGTCAGCGCCAGCAGTTGCTTCTTCTCCGGAATAATCCGGGCTGCGAGTATCGGGCTGTCGAGGGTCCAGTGGCCCAACTGGTCACCGGCCACATTGTAGAGGGTTAACTCCTGCGGCCGGTTCCTTGCCGCAATCAATCCAAGGCCGCCGTCGCCGGCCAGAACGGCGCCGAACAGGCCGAAAAGGCGCTCACCATCGGTCTCTCGATAGATCGTGGCGTTGTTATGAGTGCCTTCAACCGCCAGCAGATTGCCGAACAGCGATGCGTACGCTGGATTCACAGGGTATGAATCGCTTGATGGAACCAGCATGAGCCGTTCGGTGGCCCCGGTCCTGCGGCTCACGACCTCCACCAGCATTCCAGCTTTATCGTCTTTTTTGACCGCGTCTGAAGTCCGGATTAAGACTTGCTTGTGACCGCGAACCTCCTCTTCGCGGTCGCTGCTCGTCCAGGGCATCATCAACAGCACTCGATCGCCGTCTACGGGTATCAGCCGGGGCAAACCCTGCGAGAAGTGCTTCGCCCACAGGACGCTCTTGGTGGCAGCGTCAAGTCCGTTCAGATCCACATCTTCAACAATGTCGCCACTGGTGCGCGGCACTACCTCCACAATCACGTCGCCGAACTGCACCGCCGTTGCGCCAACGGTAAAATTCAACGCCGCCTTGTCGGTCTCGCGATCGATCGTTCCGTCGCCGGCGGGTTTCAGCTCCTGATTCACCTGGATTGCTTCAAGCCGCCCACGGTCATCGAACGCCGCTGCACGGAACGGATGGGTGATTTTGAGCCTGTTTCCCGTGGTCAGATCCCAGATCGCGCCACGCGCGCGGTCGCTCAAAGCCAGGTAGCGGCCGTCGGCACTGAACGCTGCTGCTTCGAACGATTGAATCGGCGTGACTGGCAGAGGTGAGGTCTGCGTTGGGCCGCCAAGTTGGCCGACTGAGAGCCCGCCCTCCTGGATTTCCTGCGCTACCGTGTCACCGGAGAGATCGACGGTCTCGAGATCGAACTTCTGCCCCAGGTTGCCGGCTGCGGGATCGAGTAAACGCGCTGACGCGCCGTCGAAGGGGCCTGCGAGCACATGCGGGCCACGGGTGACCGCCGCCAGCCACAACCTGCCGTCTAGGTTGAACTGACCGTGGAGCTCGAGTTGAGGAAACGATGCGAGGCACATCGTGCTTTGCGGGCCAGGCGCAATGTAGTCAAAGCGGCAGCCGTACAAAAGCCGGTCGGAATCGACGAATTGAATCTGATTTGAGGCTGAGAAACCGGGCAGCGTCTGGATCGGCACCTGCTTTCCTGTTTTCACATCCAGGGCGTGTAATAGAGGCCCGCCGGCATATAGAAGGTAGCGCCCGTCCTGGCTCCATCGCAGGATTGAGTCCAGTCTTGTCAGCGAATCCGAATCGGGATTTGGAAAATGCGCGTCCTGAAAAATGATTTGGCCGTCACTCAAATCGGTAACCTTGAGCCCGCGTCTTTCGCCTTCTGAAGTGAGACACGCGAACACCATCCCGTTGGGCGAGAGACTGCTTTGCCCGCAGCGTTCGTAGTCCACCCAGTCGAGGAGTCCGGCCCGTTGCTTCGATGCCACGTCCCAGTCTTCGACCCGCAGTGCCGGCCAGGAGAAGGTCACGCTTTTTGAGTCGGGCGTGAACTGCGCCATCCCCGCACCGCGCGCATCAATCGAGAACAGCAGCTTGAGGGGATCGGTGCTCAGCACGTGATTTTGCGACTCGTCCTGCGCCAGCGCGTATTTGCCGTTGCGGCTCAGCCGCACGTTCAATAGTGCCGGATTCATGGGCGGCGTGAGCGCAATCGACTTGAGCCCCGGGGAAGCCGGTACGGTCGGATCGATGCGCGAGTTTCGAAGTGCGTCTTTGAAAACCTTGAAGCCGGGCCGGTATTGCGGCCTGGAATCGCGGCAGGCCAGGGGAAGATCACCGAGAATTTCATGCGCCTGGCCGGCGCGCACGTCGGCGTCGGACTCGAAATCGAAGTACGGCGCAAATGCGCTTTCGTCGAAGTCATTGTAGCCGCCCGTGCGGTCGAGCAAAGTGGTAAGCGCCTCGGGAACATAGCCCGCCTTGATCAGGGCATAGAAGGCCACGCGATCGGCTAGTAGTTCGTCTTTATCGCGGTCGCCTGGCTTCGGATCTGAGGCCTCGGTGAGAGGAGTGTTTAGAAGCCGTTCCACCTTGTCTTCAATGTCGGACCGTCCTTTGACGGAGCGAACGTGCAGCAGCTTTTCGAGACGCAGCGTAACCAGAGAGGCCGAATGATGGATGTAAGCACGGCCGATCTCCTGCGCCAGCACGGCAGCCAGCTCGTCTTCGCTCTGCGCGTCGAGCACCAGTTTGCGGCTGACGTAGATGTGTCCGCCGGCGAGCGCGAAAGCCGCAACCCCGTCGGACTCGAAGATGTGAAACGAATACCGGGTTGAAGTAGCCGGCAGGGCTGCCACCAGCCGGTTACCGATTTGGGTCAGGTACTTGCTCGCCGATTCCGGCTGCAGCGTAAGGCCGGGCTCAACCGCGTCGGCTTCGACATCGCCGAGCCACTGCTCCTTCTGGAGGTTGAAGATGCTGCTATACGATGCGGAATCCGGCGGAAGTGGGAGCGAACAGGAGCCGTGCTCCTGGGCCCGGGCACAGGGTCCTGCGCTGGCCAGGCAAGCGAGGAGGGCAGAAACCAGGGCGAGGTCTTTCAAGTCGTGCACGGTGGGTCACCCCGAGATCGCAACATCATAGCTCATTCGCGCGGGCGGTTGAGCCTTTGTTCCAAGGGGTTGGATGGCTCCCCTAACTGTAGGAGATGCTTGGGCCTTAACTCACTTTTGCGAAATTGATCCAAGCCCGGGATTTCGCCCACGATTCGCCTCGCCGTGAGAGCGAAGGGTGTCACTCGGGGCAAATATGTCTTATGCTGTTAACAATTCCTTTCTTGCTTCGGCAGGCCACACCGACAATCTTATGCATCCAGTCGCACTAGCGGTTGACGATTTACGGGAGCAGTATCTCAGGGAGATGGCGCTTGTCCGCCAGACCTGTGAGCGCACCGGCGACGGCACTGCGGCGATCCGTCGGCGATCGGCGGTGGTCGACCGTATCCTCATTGAAATGTGGCGCCGGGCCTTTGTCGACCTGCCCACGCAGAGTGTCTGTCTGCTGGCTTTGGGCGGTTACGGACGCAAGGATCTCTTCCCCTATTCCGACATCGATGTGCTGTTCGCCTTCGCCGACGAGAAGACCGAGGAGCAGTCGCGCGAAGCGGTCCGAGCCATCGTTCAGGGGATGTGGGACATCGGCCTGCGCGCCAGCCCCAGTTCGCGCACGGTAAAGGAAGCCGGCAAATTCGATGCCGACAACCTCGAATTTACTCTCGCCACGCTCGATCGCCGCTACCTGGCCGGCCAGTTTCCGCTCTACCAGCAACTTCACCAGGTCACCTTTCCCGGCCTGGTACTGAGCGAGTGGAACAACATCACGCAAAAGCTCGGCGAAATCGCCCGCAACCGCCACGCCAAATACGGCAATACCATCTTCCATCTCGAGCCCAATCTCAAAGAGTGCCCCGGCGGCCTGCGCGACTACCACCTCGCTGTCTGGTTCGCCGTGCTCTTTCACTTGAAAGAAACCAGGGAATGGCCGCGGCAGCGGGGCAGCGTCTTTCAGAGCGCGCGCGGCGACGCCGAGGCGGCATTCGATTTTCTGGCGGCGGCGCGATGTTTCCTGCACTTCCGCCACGGGCGCGACGACAACACGCTCGACTGGCAGTCGCAGGACGAAGCGGCGGCTCGATCGATCGGCCTTGAGACACGCGGAACCGCCGACCCCAGCTACTGGATGCGCACCTACTACCGGCATGCGCGAGTCATCTATCGCCGCGCCGCGCTGCTGATGGAGCACCTGCCGGCTCCCGTCAGCTTTTACCGGCAGTTCAGACGGCGCAGAGCGCCCATTGCGGGAACCGACTTCTTGCTCGACCAGGGCCGCATCGATGTGCAGCAGGGGGCGCAGTTCAACGACACTGCGGCAATTCTGCGTGTCTTCTCGCTGATGGCCACGCACGGCTACACGCTTTCGCAGGCCGCTGAAGACCGCATCACCGACGCGCTGCCCGTGCTTGCCATTCATATTCCCGAGGGTCCGTACCTGTGGAATGCGCTGCGCGAGGTGCTGCTCGCGCCCCACGCTGCGCATGCCCTCCGTACCATGCACGCGTTGGGCGTGCTGGAGATGCTGATCCCCGAGTTTCACGGCATCGACGCGTTGGTCATCCGCGACAGCTATCACCGCTATACCGTCGACGAGCACACCTTCCTCTGCATTGACAACGTGCACGGACTGCGGCAGCCCACCCATGAGTACGAGCAGCGGCTGGCGCAACTGCTGCCTGAGATCGACCGGCTCGATCTGTTCCTGCTGGCCCTGCTGCTGCACGATACGGGCAAGGCGCGCCGCACCGGCGAGCATGCGGGACAATCGGTGGAATTGGCCGACGCTTTCCTGGCCCGGCTCGACTTCGACGCCGAAGAGCGCGAATCGGTGCTCAAACTGATCCGGCTGCATCTTGAAATGTCGCAGGCGATGCGGCGCGACATCTTCGACTACGAGAATGTGCGCAGCTTTTCCGAGAAAATCGGAAGCCCGCAATTGTTGAAGATGCTGACGATCATGACTTTTGCCGACATCAAGGCCGTGAACCCGGATGCGCTCACCCCGTGGAAGGCCGAGAATCTCTGGCAGTTTTATATGTCTACGGCGAACTTCATGGATCGCTCGGTCGACGAGATCCGCTATCACGCCGCCATCGACCCGACCCTGTTGAATCGAATTCGATCGATGGTCCCGGTCAGCCAATACGACCAGCTCAGGCAATTTCTTGAGGGCCTTCCCCAACGCTATCTGCAAACCCGCCTCCCCGAGCAGATTCGCAATCACTTCCAGATGGCGCTCAATCTCGACAAAGACAATGTGCAGCTCGACCTGAGGCCCAACCGCCAGCTATACGATCTTACGGTGATTACGCGCGACCGTTCGCGGCTGTTTGCCGACGTCGCGGGCACGCTGGCCGCGTGGGGCATGAACATTGTTCGCGCCGGTGCTTTCTCAAACGATGCCGGCGTCATTGTCGACAGCTTCCACTTCACCGACGTCTATCGCACCATCGAGTTGAACCCCAGCGAGAAGGACCGCTTTCTCGAGAACATGCACGACGTGGTGGCGCAAAAAATCTCGGTGCAGCAACTGCTTGAGGCGCGCCGTCATTTGAACCATCCCGGCAACATCAAGGTGGAGGTGCCCACGCGGCTCGTGTTCGATTCCGATTCCTCGTCGCACTCCACGCTGCTGCAGGTCGTGGCGCAGGACCTGCCTGGCCTGCTGCGCCAGATCGCGCTCACCCTCAGCTCCCATCAGTGCAATATCAAAGTCGCGCTCATCGACACCGAGGGAGAAACCGCGATCGACGTCTTCTACCTCACCAGCCATGGCGAAAAGCTGCTGCCTGAGACGCAGGCATCGCTGGGTACCGACCTTACCAGCACATTGGAAGCTATGCGCCAGCCTGCGGCCTAGGCCTTGGCGCCGTCTCCGCCTCATCTTTCCAGACCAGGTACTCGTTGAGCAGGACTGCCACCAGTACCGCGGTCGGAACTGCGACCATGGCGCCGGGAATTCCGGCAAGCTCAAAGCCCACAAGCAGTGCGATAAATACGGCCAGCGATGGCAGGCCAACGCGCGACTTCATGATGCGCGGGGCCAGGAGTGAATTCTCCACCTGCAGATATACGGCGAAGAAGATCACCACGCCCAGCACGCGCCCCCAGGAGTCAAGAGCCGCCACCAGCAGGGCAAGAACCAGTGCGATGGCCGCGCCCAGCACGGGAACAATGTTGAGCAAGCCGGCGATGACCCCGAGCGCATACGCGTAACGCATATTGAGCAGCAGAAAGACGGTGGCGCTGGTGAGGCCGAGCAAGGCCATGAGGGTCAACTGCCCGAGCAGCCACTTCCCCATTCCCACCCCCGCGCGCCGCAGTGTTGTGTCCAGGCGCTGGCGCCGATCAGGCGGCACAAAAGCAAGGCACCATCGGTATGCCTCATCGCCATCGAGAATGAAGTAAACCGTCAGCACGAAGCAGGTGATTACATTTACAATTTTGCCGGCCAGTTCTGAGACGGACTCGATGACCTGCGTCGCCGTTTGCGTCGCAAGCCCCTTCAGTTGCGAGTACACGACGCTGGTGTTCAGGTTAAGGCGATTGACGTAGGGAATGCTCTTAAGCTTTTCGATGAGATCGGGAACCTGGCTCGGCTTAGAGGTGCCGAAGGACTGCAGGTCATGGACGACCGGCGGAAAGGCAAGAAAGCCGAAGCCGATAAGCGCGCCAACCATGACGACGATCAGAACCAGGATGGCGACCGGCCCTTTAAACGGTTGCCTGCCCGCGATGCGTATGCGGCCCGTAGCCTGCACCACCGGCGCCAACACCACGGCAAAAAGTGCTGAGACATAGAGCAGGATGAGGAGATTGCGCAACTGCCACGCAAGGTAGGCCGCTGCGGCCAAGCCGAAGGCAAACAGGATATCGCTGCGAAAGTCGTGGGTCTTGGCCGGTTCTTTCGTCATGTCGTTCCTTGGGAAACAGCGGAGCTAGGCGTGAATATTGCGAATACCCCATTCAAGCTTCGCCGGGTGCCGGGTGCCCCCGGGTCTCGATTCTGAGACCGGGGAAAGCACGAATCTACGCTGCCGCACTCTCTAACTCCGCGAGCCCCGCAAGCTCCGCTAACGCCGCGACTCTTACTGGTCCCCACTGAGAATCGAGCCCACTATGCCGCCCAGCAGGCCGCCACCAACGGCCGACTGCATCGGCCGGCTTTCGCCGCGCGGCAGGTACTCGCCGATCTGGTGCGCCAGCCGCGAAATCGGCAGAGTCTGCAGCCACACCGTTCCCGGCCCGACCAGTTCGGCCAAAAAGATTCCATCGCCTCCGAAGATCATGTTCTTGATTCCCGGCACTGTCGTAATTTGGAAGTTCACCGATGCCTGGAACGCCCCCACGTGACCGGGGTGCACGCGCAGAACTTCGCCTGGCTGCAGGTTCTTCTGGATCAGTTCGCCGCTCAGTTCAAGCCAGGCAGTACCGTACCCGCTAATGCGCTGCAGCAGGAATCCGTCGCCGCCGAAGATGCCCGCGCCCAGCGACTGCTGAAAGCCGAGAGTGATGGTGACCTGATCGGTGGCGCAAAGGAACCCGTGACGGTGCACCAGGTATTCGGCGCCCTGGCCAAGTTCGACTGGCACAATGTGGCCCGGAACCTTGGTAGCGAATGAGACCACGCCGGGATACTGCCATGCGCGGTATTCGGTCATGAAGATGCTGGCGCCGGCGGCAACGCGCTTCAGGACTCCGAACAATCCGCCCCCTCCACCCATCTGCGTGTGCGTGGTCATTTGAATCGAGCCGGTCATCCAGCTGAGTTCGCCGCTCTCTGAAAACACACTCTCGTTCGGTTGCAGTTCGACTTCAAGGACGGGCATGGTGGTGCCCAGAATCCGGGTTTGCATGGGGAAATCTTGCCTCCTGTCAGAGCCAGTGTACCCGCCCATGACAACATGGCAAGAGAATTCGAAGGGGGAATGCTCATACCGGGCACCGCACCGCCCGCTCCTGTCGCTCGTCAGGAGAAGGGCTGATGGGTTCGCGCGGGGAGGCACTGGGGAGTTACTTTGCCTCTGCTATGGTCACGTTGTGAGCCTGTGCCAGTTTCTCGAGAATCTCGTAATGCTGGGCGAGAATCGGTTCGTCTGCCTTGGCTGCCTGTTGCAGCCCCGAGCTCTGGGCATTGTTTTCCTCGTCCTTGAAGGCTTTGAGGTTTTTCTGCTGTACCTTGGCCAGGTCCGTCAGGTAGGCGGTATCGAAATTCGGCCCTGAAAGAGCCTGCAGTTTTGCAATCTCCTGCTTCTCCTTCTTTGACGGTCCCTTCGGCTCGCTCACACCCAACTGTTGGGCTGCCGGCTTCAACTGGTTGCTCAGTTCCGTGTGGATTTGTACCATCTTTTGCCCGAATTGCTGCACGTCGGGACTCTGCGACCTGGTTTGCACAAGCTGGCTCATTTCCACCTGGGCTACGTTGTTCTGCAGGGCGTCGTGAACAAACGCGGCGTCGCTGAACGACTGTTGATTATTGGTCGTGCCCGGCATTCCAGAACCTGGCGTCATTCCAGGCGCGGCCGTCGCGCCCGGCTGTTGCTGCTGCGCTCCTCCCGGCATGCCGCCTGGTTGTTGGGCAATCGCCGGTCCCGTCCCAACAAGCAAAGCTGCTGCCAGCACACCCGCGACGGCCACCATCAGGCGACCCCGGGCCGGCTCCCTCCTCTGGTTCCATCTCTGTGCGATTAGCGTCATTACCCATCCCTCCTAGCTGACAGCCGATTTCGATGCCCACCCGGGGCCGTTCAGTTGCCGTTTGTTTCCCCCTTTGCCCGGCATGCTTTCATGGAATTACAACGTTTTCACGTCAAATTCATTGGACTGCCGACCGGAGAGAAGGATTTTGAAACCTTTTCGCTGTATCGAAACAGGAATGCATCCTGTATGAAAACTACCCAACCCACCAAAATGCAATACTCTTGCCAATGGAGTGCAGGTTCAGCCATGAAACGGTACCTGACTATCTGGCGCGAGACATTGCTGCGGGCGCTGGCGCACGACGTCATCAACACGTCGAAGGCAACCGCTTATTCAGGTATGTTGATGCTGTTTCCAGCTCTGCTGGTCGTCACCACGCTGGTGGCCCAGGTGCAAGAAGGGAGTACGATGCTGGGTGGGCTGCGCTCTCTTTTCGAGCAGTTTCTGCCCCCTGACACCCTCGATTTGCTCCAGTCCTATTTCCTCACACGCCGCGTGTACTCGACCCAGCTGCTATTTTCGGCTGCAGCCCTCAGCGTCTTTGCCGGGCTCGGAGTCATGCTGTCGCTGATGGAGGGCTTTCGACGCGCCTACGGCCTGCCTCACGACGCATGGGGATTCTGGGACCGGCGTCTGCGCGGGATCCTGCTTCTGCCCATCGCGATGGTCCCTCTCTCGATTGCGACATTGGTGGTTGTATTCGGACATCAGATTGAGCTGTGGATGATTGACAATGCCGGGCACGATCTAAGGTATGTCGTTCTAATTTCCTGGCGCACGGCCCGCTGGTCGATTGCGATGCTCACCAGCGTCGCGGTGATGAGCGCGCTCTACCACTTCGGCACCCGGCGCAAGGAACACTGGCTGTGGGTCGGGCCTGGAGCAGCCGCGGCCACGCTGATCTGGTTTCCGGCCACCCTGGCCTTCGGCTTTTATGTAACACGCATTGCCGACTATTCGCGCTTCTATGGATCGTTCGGCGCAGGCATCGCTACGCTGGTGTGGCTCTATATCACTTCGTTCAGTGTGTTGATGGGCGCGGAACTGAACGGCGTTCTATATCGTGACCGGCAGGATCTGCTGGCCGGGAACGGCGGGACGACTTCGTAACCCGGTCGGAACGGCACACCATCCTGCCGCTTGTGTTCGACCGAGCCGCTCCCCGGTATTTGAGATCCCTTCTCTTGTGGAATCCGTCTTGAAGAATAGCCGCGCCTTCGAGCGAAGCGGCGTTCTGCCCCTGCATTTACAATCAAGATACGAAGTTTCCCCATCCTCCCAGCGTTGTTGATATTGAAACCGCATTTCGCATCGATAAAGATAACAATGGAGTTGTCTTATGTCTTTCCCAGACACGGGGTTGACCGACATACCGGCCCAGCGGCGCGCCAAGATTGTGGCCACACTCGGACCCGCGTCGAACACTGAAAGCGTGATCCGCGACCTGGTGCGTGCCGGTGTCGATGTCGTACGCCTGAATTTCTCGCACAGCACCCATGAACGGAAACTCCTGGTCATGAAGCTGATCCGCAAAGTCAGCCGCGAAGAGCGCAAGCCGCTCTGCATCCTCGGTGACCTTCAGGGGCCCAAGATTCGCACCGCGACACTCAAAGATCATCTTCCGGTAATGCTCAAGGCAGGAGGAAGGCTGACGATAACTTCGCGTGACGTGCCCGGGACCGCGTCGCTGGTCGGCTCTACTTTCAAAACTCTGGCCGAAAATGTTGAACAGGGCTCGCGCATTCTGCTCTCTGACGGATTGATCGAGTTGCGCGTGCACGAAGTGGCCGGCGACGACGTTATCTGCGACATCATCAACGGCGGCATGCTGGGCGAGCACAAGGGCATCAATCTGCCCGGCATACTGGTGCGCACTCCATCTCTGACTGAGAAGGACGCCGAAGATCTTGAATTCGCACTTAAGAACGGCGTGGATGCGATTGCGGTTTCGTTCGTTCGCACCGCCGAAGACGTGCGCATGGTGCGCAATCGCGTTTCGGCACTTGGCTTCGATACGTGGATCATCGCCAAGCTCGAGAAGCCGCAGGCCATCGAGCATCTCGACGCCATCCTGCAGGTCTCTGACGGCATCATGGTGGCTCGTGGCGACCTCGGCGTCGAAGTTCCGCCGGAGATGGTGCCGGCCATTCAGAAGCACATCATCCGCCGCGCAGCCGAATATTCCAAGCCCGTCATCACGGCCACGCAGATGCTCGAGTCGATGATCGAAAATCCGCGGCCCACGCGCGCCGAGGTCTCTGACGTCGCCAACGCGGTTTACGATGGCACTGACGCCGTGATGCTTTCTGGCGAGTCGGCAGTGGGCAAGTATCCGGTGCAGGCCGTCTCCATGATGGCGCGCATCGTGAGCGAGGCCGAGCGCGACATAAAAGAGCAGGACCTCTTCGAGCCGCGCATCACCCGGTCGCATCTTTCCATTGCCGAAACCATCTGCGAAGCCACGGCCCACGCGGCCGACGATCTCGACCTGCGCGGCATCGCGCTGTTTACCGAGTCGGGCGCAACCGCGCGCCAACTCTCCAAGTACCATCCCTCCGCGCCCATCTTCGCGCTCAGCCCGGTTGAAATTACCGTGAACCGGTTGAACCTGCTCTGGGGAACCACACCTATCCGCTGCCCCAAGGTGAACAGCACCGAGGCGCTGGTGGAGTGCGCCGAGAATCTGCTCGATCAGAACGACTACGTGCGCAACCGCGAGGTGATCGCGATCGTGGCTGGAACCCGCACCAAGTCAGGCTCGACCAACTTTATGCGCCTGCACGTGATGGGCGAGCAGAAGCTCGAGGGGGTGCGCTTCCACATTACGCGCGACCAGGAAGCTGCTCTCCAGGAATCGACCGAAGGCAGCAGGCGCGCCCCAGCCAAGAAAGCGCCAAAAACCTTCCGCCGCTATCCATCGCCAAACCCGCCCAAGATTTCGAACCCGTAGAAAAGACAGCGGAGTCTGGCGCGGCTGTCATCCTGAGCGGAATCCGCCGCCGCGGATGGAGCCGAAGGATCTGCAGTTGTTCTTCCGCGAGCCTGAGCTTCACCACACTTGACTGTCAAGGCGCTTGACTTGCCGGCGTGATACGCACCTTCTTTCTCCCCTCATGCACAGACGCAACCGCCAAGAACACGGCGAAAGAAGCCATCAGGAGCGGAAAGCCCCAGTCGGAGGCCTTGTGATTGCCGTGGCGGATGACCGCGACCGTTCCGATGATCGCCAAGAGGCCGAAGGCGCCCGAAGCCACAAATCCCGTCCACTGCCTGCCAACCCGCGGCCAGAACACATCGATAGCAACCATGATTGCGATCAGCCAGAAGAGCGCCGGAAAGTCCAAGTTAAGGAGCAAATAACGGCCTGGATCGGCCCAAACGGCATGCGTGGCCGCGAACGCGACGAGGCAAAAGAACAAAACAACCACGATTCTCAGCCAGGCGGGAGGATGCTCCCAACGATTCCGGCGCGCAATCAATTCTTCGCCGCTAGGATAGATACTCCCGGATTCCTTCTTTCTGCGGGCCATTTTTCGAAAGGCCGAGACCGGATAAACGAGCAGAGCGCCGGAGATGACAAGCATGCCGGCCAGAAACGCCATCGATGGCCCGATATTCTTGAGCCAGTCGGGGTGGTGAATAATCCCCTGGAAGTGGATCAGCAGGCTGACCGCGAAGGCCATGAGAAAGGATGCCGAAACAAAAAAGGGAACCACCGCGCAGAGTCCCCAGCAGACCGGAGGAATCCAAAACCCACACTTCTCCCACCGCGTCATTCTGGCGACGGGATCAGTTTCGCGCAGGCCCAGTTCTTGCTCGCGGTTCGCGCTTTCAGACATTGAATTAGCCGGTGTGACGATGTGCCATCAAGCATACTCCAACCCGGGCGCAAGCGATGGAGTACGCGGCCGAATTTAGGCGGCACAAATTAGAATCGCTGGCCTGCTGACTTGCTACTTCGCCGCCAGCTGTCTCAGCACATACAACAGAATCCCGCCGTGCTCGTAGTACTCGATCTCTTGCGGCGTATCGATGCGGATCGTGGCATTCAACTCCTTCACCGTGCCGTCCGCGCTGGTTGCCCTCACGCGCAGCACACGCCCACCGGCAAGCTTCGTCTTCAGCAAGTCCGTGAGTCCGGCAAAGTCGTAGGTCTCCTCGCCGGTGAGACCCAGCGACTCTGCAGTTTCGCCGGCCGCAAACTGCAGCGGAAGAATGCCCATGCCAACTAAGTTCGAACGGTGAATGCGCTCGAAGCTCTCGGCGATCACCGTCTTCACTCCCAGCAGATTCGGCCCCTTCGCCGCCCAGTCGCGCGACGAACCCGAGCCGTACTCCTTGCCTGCAAGAATGATCAGCGGTGTGCCGCGCTTTGCGTACTCTACGCTGGCGTCGAAGATCGACATCTGCTCGCCTTCGGGCAGCAGTCGTGTCACACCGCCTTCGGTTCCCGGCGCGAGTTTGTTGCGCAGGCGCACGTTGGCAAAGGTGCCGCGCACCATCGTCTCGTGATTGCCGCGCCGCGAGCCGTAGCTGTTAAAGTCAGCGGTCTTGATGCCGTGTTCGGTCAGGTATTTCCCAGCCGGGCCGGCAGCCTTGATGTTGCCGGCCGGCGAAATGTGGTCGGTGGTCACCGAGTCGCCCAGCACCGCCAGCACGCGCGCGCCGAGAATATCGCTGACGGGCGCGGGCGTCATGGTCATGCCGTCGAAGTACGGCGCCTTGCGAATGTAAGTGGAGTCGGGCTCCCACTGGTACACATCGCCAGTGGGAAAGCTGAGGCCCTGCCAACTGGCGTCGCCCTCGCTCACCACGGAGTATTCCTTGCGGAAGCTCTCGCGGCTCACGGCCTTCTCAATCGCATCGGCAACCTCGGCCTGCGAGGGCCAAATGTCCTTGAGATAAACGGGCGCGCCGTTCTGGTCCGCGCCCAGCGGATCGGAATCGAAGTTGTGACCAATTTTGCCTGCCAGCGCGTAAGCCACCACCAGCGGCGGACTCATCAGGTAATTCGCGCGCACATCAACATTCACGCGGCCTTCGAAGTTGCGATTGCCGCTCAGCACGCTCACGGCTACAAGCCCATGCTCGTCGATCGACTTCGAAACGTCGGCAGGCAGCGGTCCCGAGTTGCCGATGCAGGTTGTACATCCGTACCCGACAACATTAAAGCGCAGCTTTTCGAGATACGGCAGCAGGCCGGATTTCTGGTAGTAGTCAGTCACCACACGCGAACCCGGCGCAAGCGAGGTCTTTACCCACGGTGGAACGGTGAGTCCCTTCTCGACGGCCTTTTTCGCCAGAATTCCTGCGGCAATCATCACCGACGGGTTCGAAGTATTGGTGCAGCTTGTGATGGCCGCAATCACCACCGAGCCGTGATCGAGATAACGGTCGGGATCAATATTGAAGCGTTCCTTGACCGTCGTCGTCACGTGCAGCGGAGTGCCGGCAGCCGCCGAGGACGTTGTCGGACCTTCATTCTCTTCAGTCGCTATCGAGGAGTCGTTGATCGCGTTGCGCTCCCATGCGACTGCGGTCCGGCTGCCCAGCGGCTTGGCCGTGGGCGCGAGCAGTGAAGGCAGTTGCTGCGCGAAGCTGGTTGCGGCATCCTTCAGCAACACGCGATCCTGTGGGCGTTTCGGCCCGGCCACGCTGGGCTCGACTGAGGCGAGATCGAGCTCGAGCGTTTGCGTGTACTCAGCCTCCGCCGAGCCGGGGGTGTGGAATAGCCCCTGCTCCTTGTAGTAAGCCTCGACTAGCGCAATCTGCTCGTCTTTACGGCCGGTCAGCTTCAGGTAGCGCAGCGTCTCCGCATCCACCGGGAAGATTCCGCACGTCGCGCCATACTCCGGCGCCATGTTGCTGATCGTCGCCCGATCGGCCAGCGGCAGCTCGGAAATCCCCGGCCCGTAGAACTCCACGAACTTGCCAACCACGCCCAGTTTGCGCAGCGCCTGCGTGACGGTGAGGACGAGATCAGTCGCCGTCGCGCCCTCGCGCAGCTTGCCGGTGAGCTTGTAGCCCACCACCTGCGGCACCAGCATTGACACCGCCTGGCCCAGCATCGCCGCCTCGGCCTCAATGCCGCCTACGCCCCAGCCCAGCACGCCCAGGCCGTTAATCATCGTGGTGTGCGAGTCGGTGCCGACCAGCGTGTCAGGATACGCCTGCCACTCGCCATCAACCTCCGTGGTAAACACCACGCGCGCCAGGTACTCGAGATTTACCTGGTGGCAGATTCCCATGCCCGGCGGCACAGCCGAAAAGTTGCGGAACGCTGTCTGGCCCCACTTCAAAAACGCGTAGCGCTCGCGATTGCGCTGGAACTCGAGCAGGGAATTGGCGCCATACGCGCCTCCCGTGCCGTACTCATCCACTTGGACGGAGTGGTCAATGACCAGTTCGGCCGGAATGAGCGGATTGACGCGCGCCGGGTCGCCACCGAGAGTCTTGATGGCGTCGCGCATCGCGGCCAGGTCGACAATCGCGGGCACGCCGGTAAAGTCCTGCATGAGGACGCGCGCCGGCATGTAAGCAATTTCGCGGCTGGGCTCGGCCTTCGCGTCCCAACGAGCGAGAAACTCAATGTCGCCGGCCGTCACGTTTACTCCGTCTTCGCGACGCAGCAGGTTCTCAAGCAGAATCTTCAGGCTGAATGGCAGGCGTGTCAGGTTGAAGCCTCGCTTTTCGAGCGCAGGCAGGCGGAAGATGGTGTAGGAGCGGCCGCCGGAGTTCAACCCGGAAGTGAGTGTCGCCCGGCTGTTGAAGCTGTTCATCGGGGAATCCCTTTCTATCCGCCATCGCGGCGGATGATCTCAACAAAACCTTCGGTTCGCAATCTCCGGCACGCACCAGCGCGGCCCCAGCCTTGAGCAACCGGGAGCGGGACGCACAAATTCGTCGGAAATAGATTAATCAGCGCGCTGGATCAACGTCCACGGTCGCGATGGCCGCGCCGGAAGCGCTTGAGGAGTGGCAGTCCGTGGCTGGGAACGCGGCGCATAGTCTGCAAAAAGATTGTAACGCCGGTGCTCGTCGCCTGAGAACGGTCAACCACCGGCCATCGTTCCACTCCATCTTTCACAGGCTGTCGTTCGAAATCGAGTCGAATACCGTTCTGTTCCCGATGGCGCGGTTCGCCTGCTTGATCCCCGCTGCAAACAGCTTCAGATCGGTATCAGGCATGTAGTGCATATAAATTGTGAGGCCGTAGGCGTTACGCAGCGCCATCTTCTCGGTTAGTTCCGCCCAATCACCCTTGACAACCGGCTCAACCCCCAACCTGCGGTAGTCTGCCGCATACTCCCACGCCCGTTTCCAGGGTGCATCGCGCGTGAAGTCGCGGGAGTTCGCAAACTTGTGGGTCGCTTCATGAATCACCGTGTCAACGGTCCATTCGTAATTCTCGGGAGTGATCTTACCGAAATAAATCACGATGTGTTCGTTGTTCGTGTAATTCATGTCAAGGCACCCGCCGGGAGAAACAAAATCGAGCATCCTGACCGCGTAGTCCTTCATGTTACTCGGCACCCATCCGCCCACCGGCGCGCCGGTTTCACTGCGAATGTCGTCCTTGCGCGTACCCCATTGCCGAATAACCAGCGCGTGCGAATTCAATCCAGCGTTCGTCAATCGCACCATCTCCTCCAGAACGTGCAGGTCTGGCAGCAGATGCGTATCGTCCTGCACACGGAAGTTCATCCGAACGTGCTCCAGGAATCTGGGGCACAGCTTCTCAATTGCATCCTTGAGAGACGGCTCCGTTGCTATGATCTTGATTGCATCGAGCGTCTTGGTGTGCGCTTCAAACGTAAGCGTGCGGGCCTCGTTCACAGCTTTTGAAAGCAGCTCTCCCTGCTTAGGAAGGTAGTCGTCGCCGACGATCGCCGTGACCGCCGGAAGCTGGATCTTTTTCTCTCCCATAGAACCCCCGAGGAAGTGTGTGTTGAGCAGGGCCGCAGGGTACCATGCCGTCCACTTGCGAAACAACCGCGTTCCCAGGAGCCGATTTCGCTTGCTGATGCCTGACGCGCGGCTGCCGCATCAAAAGCGGGCCAACTTGGGCAACCAGGCTTGAGGCAACCAGGCTCGAGGCAACCAGTCTCGGTTCGAACGCTGTATGCAATCCTTCGCAAACTCTCGCCGAGGCTCAGGCACCAGAGGAACGCATCCAAGCCGAGTGCGTCTTCCCGATTCTCGACCTCGCGCCATTCGTCATTTCGTCCTTGCCGCGATCGCCGGCGAATGCCTGAAAGCGAGGCATTCAGCCTCGGCCTCTATACTTGAAGAGCGAAATGCACCCCAAGGTCTCCCCGAAATCGAAACCCTGGGCCGGCGTAGCGGAGTTGTATTCCCGCGTAAGGGCCTGGTTGATGCGGCGCATGCCTGGAGAAAGGCAGCGGCTGCTGGCGCTTACCATTGTGTCGGGAGGGCTGTGCGGGCTGGCAGCCGTCGCCTTCCACATAACCGCAGGCCGCCTTGAAGCCTGGTGGATTGAACCCGCCACCGCAGCGCACGGGCGCGCGTGGATCTGGTGGACGATTCTAACGCCGGCCCTGGGAGGTGCGGCTGCTGGACTGGGGCTGGTTTATCTGGTTCCTGCCGCCGCCGGCAGCGGCATTCCCCAGGTGAAAGTGGCCTACTTCAGGCGCTTCGGCTTCATCTCATTCAAAGAGACAGTCGGTAAATTTCTGCTCTGCGCAATGCAGCTTGGATCGGGCGCTTCGCTTGGGGTCGAGGGCCCCACGGTACACATCTGTTCTGGTGTGAGCAGCATGCTGGCGCGGGCCTTCAGGCTGAGCCCTGAAAACCGCCGCCGCATGACCTCAGTGGGCATGGCGGCAGGCATTGCGGCAGCCTTCAATGCGCCCATTGCCGCCGTTACCTTTACGCTTGAGGAGCTGATCGGCAATCTCGACCAAACCATGCTCTCGGGTGTGATCGTGGCAGCGGCGCTGGCTGCGGTCGTCGAGCATTCGACACCCGGATTCGGTTCTGCGCCCCTGTTCCACTTGCAGCGGTCGTACTCGCTCGGCAGCGTTTCGTCGCTGGTGTGGTACGCGCTTCTGGGCGTGCTGGCTGCGTTCATTTCGGTCGCATTTACTGATTCGCTGCTGTGGCTGCGCCTCTGGTTCCGGCGGCTCAAAGGCGTGCCAAAGTGGGTGCAGCCGGGCATTGGCGGCGCGGCCACCGGTAGTTTTGCCGTCGTGGCGCTGCTCTTCTTTCACGTGAACGGCATTGCCGGCGACCCCTACAAGACCCTCACCTTGGCGCTGCTGGGCGGGTTGCCTGTTGCGGCCATGGCTGTGCTCTGCATTCTCAAGCTGGCTGCCACCGTCACTTCTTACTCAAGCGGCGGCTCGGGCGGCATCTTTGCGCCGGCGCTGTATATGGGAGGCATGCTTGGCGGCGCGGTGGGCTATCTCGATGTGAACATTTTTCATCACCCGGCCGACTCCATCGGCGCATTCGCGGTGGTGGGCATGGGGGCGGTGTTTGCCGGAGTCGTCCGTGCGCCCATGACCTCGGTGCTTATCATCTTTGAGATGACTGGCGGCTACGGGTTGGTGCTGCCGCTGATGATTGCCAACATGAGCGCCTTTGCCCTTGCGCGCCGCTGGCGTCACACGCCCATCTACGAAGCGCTGCTCGAGCAGGACGGTATCTTCTTACCGGGGGGAGGGCATCCGCTCGGGTCGAGGGCGGACGAGGACGAGCTGGCGCACTACCCACAGGGCCAATCGGCAGAGGAGTAACCGCCTGCCCGTTGTTATTGATTGGGCGGTTGCATGTTGTAAAAGAAAAAGGCGCGCAGCTCGAGATAAGGGCCGTGGAACTCGCGCGGCAGCGGCGGGTAGTTTGAACCCACCAGCGCGCCCCACGCGGCGCGGTCGAGTGCCGTATCGCCGGAACGGCCTTCGAGCATCACGCTGCCATCCATGAGCCGCCCGTTGGGCAGCACCTTGAACCGGATCACCACCATGCCTGATTTGTAGATCGGCGCGTTTACCTCATCGGGAATCAGCGGGTCCCAGGTCTTCTGGGTCTCGTAGTGCCAGCGTGCCAGCCATGAGCTGAAATCCACGCCCTGCGTGTCTGAGAGAATCTGCGGCGCACCGGCTCCCGCACCGGGATGCTGGGCAAGACCGCCCGAAGACTGCTCTCCAACCGCGCCGCCGCGATTGCGCATCGCGTTTTCCATATCACGCTTCAACTGGTCGGCAGGATTCGAGTCGTTCATGGCGAAGGTGGGCCGCGCCGGAACCGCCGACGGCCGCGGCGCTTCAATTGGCGACTGCGACTGCGTCGCGGGCGGGACAGGCGCTGCCGGCTGCGGCTTGGGCTGCTCGGGAGCCTTTTCCGGCGGCGGTGGCGCGGCCTCCTCTTTCGGGGCAGGCGGCTCCTCGCGCTTCAGCTCATCCATCGTTTGCTTATCAATCACCGGCGGCTTGAGTGCGGGTTTGGGCGCAACCCGGGGCGGCAAGGGCGGCGAATCGATATAGGTGAAATCTTTATCGTGCAGGTTGGCCTCAACCACAGGCGGAACCTTGAACACGTACTTGGGCAACAGGAACAACGCCAGGATGAGAGCAATATGAACTAGAACCGCCCACAGAACACCCTCGCGCAGCCGGGCCCAGCGCCGCTCGTCTTCGAGCTCGCCGATCATCTCGAGCAGTTCGTGGGTGTCGTAGTCGATCCAGCGCGAGGTGGCTCTGCCATTGGAAACCGGCTCAGGTCGCGCGGACTCTGAAGCGGAAGTTTCCTCTGCGGCAGCCGTCCCATTCGCGGATTCGGCGCGGCTCTCGGGCTCGTTTAATTCAGGTGGCGCTATGCGGATGGGCATTCGACGCTCGGGAGCCCTGGGGGAAACGCTTTGGATTTTGGTCCTGGCGCCGGCTCCAACTCAATTCCTTCCTGGCTCTTCTTATTCTCTCATTCTCTTGGACGCGTTTCCAGAACCGAAAAAACAGACCGGTCCGCTGCCCCAGGTGAATCCCCGGCACCGGCTCGTACAATCTGAATTGACGCGAAAAAACACTGAAAAGGACCCTGCTTGAAGCACTTTTTTCTGCGCCTTGCGGCTTACTGGAAGCTGGCCGTGCTTCCCGCGCTCACCAAGCTGGGAATATGGGGCGCGGCGGCTATTGCGCTGCTCGATTCCTCCTCCATCCCGGTTCCGATGGACGCCTACCTGGCCATCGCCATCTGGAACGCCAAAGGTCACTTCTGGGCGTACGTACTGATGGCCTCCGCAGGCTCAGCCATCGGCGGCTTGCTGCCCTATGCGCTGGGCCGGGCGGGCGGCGAGCTGTTTCTGATGAAACGCATCAACCGCGAACGGTTTGAGGCCATCCGCGCGCGCTTCGAGCGGCAGGAGTTCCTGGCCGTCATGATTCCTTCCATGCTGCCTCCACCTGCACCGTGGAAGGTGTTCATCTTCGCCTCGGGCGTTTTTGAGATGCGCGTTCCGCTGTTCCTGCTTGCGGTCTTCAGCGGGCGCGCGGCGAGGTGGTTCATTTTGGCCTTCCTGGTGTTGAAGCTCGGTCCGGGAGCTGCAGACCTGGTGGCGCACCATGCCCTGGCCGCGGTCGGCGCGGTCGGCGTACTGGCCGTGGGCGGGTTCACAATCTGGTGGATCAGAAAGCAGCGGGCCGGCAAACTGGCTTGAGTCAGCATAAACCGGTCATGCCCACCAAAGCTCCTGTGTGCGAGCGCTCGTTTTGTGGAGGTTGTTGGCTTAGCCGGCATTTCTCGCCAGCCTGCCTGGAGCCGATTTTTTTGCCCGCGTGTTGCATTTAATTAAGCGCGATGCGTGCACAATGGAAACGTGCAAGCCGCGAAATGCCGGGGTGATAGGCAAAACGCCCGGGGGTGCCCCGTATTAGCTCCGCTTGTGCGGGATGGGATTCTACCGGGTAGCAAATACGAAAAGCGGAGCGCTGAAAGCTGAAAATTCAAGAAAAAGATAAAAACGTCACCCCCCTGTTACTCAGAAAGTTAATAGGTATTGTGGATGCCAAGTATAAGTAATTAAACAAGTTAAGTCAGAAAATGTAACAAATTGCTGTTACATTTGTGTCGGCCGGCTTCGCCTTCTAAAGCACTTACCGTCCAAATGCTGCTCTTTTTCCCGCAAAATACATGTTTTTGCTCGCCTCGGTAATGTCGTCGTAAACGATTGTGCGAAAAATATTTACGTCGAATCCTGCGCGCCGTCCGTATCTCTCCAATCCGCACCGACACGGTTGTGCCGCCACGCGGAACTACGGAATCCCGCCACCGGATGATTTGGCAACGGAGGCAGCATCGTCCGCTCCGAAGGCGTGCGAGATGTTGACGAAAAAGCAGTTGCCGGGTGGCCGGTGATACTCCCGGAACTCTGGAAATCCGAGGCTCGCTGGCGGTGCCGGTCGATAAGTGCCGCGGCGAATTTAGTGCCATCAGGCGATCGAGAATCCTTTACCTGGTCGGAGGCGCCGCTCGTCTGTTTCTTGACGATCGATTCAAGGGATTACCGTTTTGTCCCCATCCGAATATGGCTGTAATGGCGTAGCAGCTGCTGCTCGTATCGAGCCATGAGAGCTGAGTCTTCTCCCTAACTCAATGAACGGCGACTCGATGAAGTGGTAGGTGGTTGCGGACGCGAGCGTGGTAACCAAAACGAAAACCAGGGACCCCAAAATCCAATTCTTCATGCCGAAGACTATAAAGACCAGAAAGAGTACTGGAAGGTGAATCAGATACATGCCGTAGCTGTAGAGGGCTATTTTCTGTGCGGCGAAGTTCACATGCGTCTGAGAAGAGTCGTGAAAGAAGTTGACTGCGAGCCCGAGGACGAGGCAGAAGACCCAGCCGACCCAGAAGTTTCCATCCCCCATCGATCCCCCAGCTATGCAATAGCCCGATATCAATAAGCAAATAAATGGCAACCAGAAGACCGGGCTTACGCGCGCCCTTATGTGATCGCGGAGCGAAAAACAAAGAACTCCGCAAAGGAAACACGGAACATACTCGGCATTTCCGATGTGTGCAACCAGCTTCAAGTGGTACAGAGATGAGCACAGGCAAGAGAGGATGAAGACTCCGCCCAAACGGCCAACCTGCCTCTTCGCGGCGAGGACGTAAAGGACCGGCAAGACGAGATACATCTGAACCTCGTACGGGAGGCTCCACAGTGCGCCTATAATATCTCCCTTCCCGAAGAAATTCTGCATGAGCAAGAGATTCGAGAAGATCACGGGAAGGGGCACGATCATCCTGACTTCTCGCGGACTGGGGGGGAGGTGAAAAATGAGAGCCAGAGCAATACAGAACACGGAAAGCGGATAGATCCGAAAGAACCGGCGGACATAGAAGCGGAGGGTGACTTGACCACCGGTGCGCGTCAAGCGCTGGATGGAATACATCAGAACGAGGCTCGTGTGGACGAAGAAGGCTAATACCCCTGCTTGGCCCAGGGCAGCAGCAAACTTCAGCGCCGGCTCATTCAGAGGCGAAGGGCGCAACAGAGTCAGCATCAAGTGATCTAAGAGGACCACGGAGACCGCTACAGAGCGAAGAAGATCCAGGTTGGCGGAGTGTCGCATGAATTGGTTGGGAGCCCTTACAAAAAGCTTGCTCGCGGTGGATGGGTTGAAGGCCGCTGCGGTGGTGTTCCCCTGCACCATCCGCACCGCAAAACGTCTTCCCGCGGTGTCAAATAATATTCCGCGGGTTCGCGCTCGCTTGCAACTTTGTAGTTCGTGCCGGTCTCTTTATTCGGGTAGACTGCGGTTGCTTCGCCTTCAGCCAACTCGCGTCGTTTCTCTTCTGTTTCTATCGCATTCATGACCAAGGGTCTAAACGGCGATTTCCGTGATCAGCCGATCGGTCTTGAAAAGTCTCCAACTCGTCAATAACGACTTGGTAAATAGCCAGCGGGCTGGATCCCCGTGTATCGCCGCTCTTCGCGGGCAGTCGCGCATTCCCGCGACGATTGGCGGATTGGCGTTGTACAGGGTGGCAATATTTCATTGTAATCAGAAATCGGCCGCAGATCATCGAGGTCACCCGCGTCCCACTTGCCCCCAAAAACTACGAAGGGCAGCCCACAGGCTGCCCTTCTCGTACTTCCGCTCGAGTTCGCCCTATCTCCGTACCCGCGCCGCCGCCGGTTCAGCGGGATGCATGAGCTTCACCAGGACGGGAATGCCAAAGGCCGCGGCCAGAACGATGGAAGTGGCTGCCAAATCGTTGCGGTAGAAGGGAATTGCCGCCACGTAGCAGGCCCACAGGCCGTCACGCGTGGGTGGGTACATGCCGCCGCCGATCCAGACCGCGAAATTCGAATAGAGCCAAAACGCAGTCGGCCCAAGGATCGCGCCCGCTGCCACGCGCACCCAGCTGGTCTTCGCCTGGAGCAGAATCTGGCCCAGCACCATGGCCGCCAAATACCAGATCCAGATGGGAAGATAGCCCTGCCAGTGGAAGGCATAATGATAGGCGTAGGTGGTCAGGCAATAGTCGCTCACCATCAGGATGGCGAGCGGACCCGCCATCTCACGCCACGAGCGCCTGGCGCCGAAATAAAGCAGGCCCCCCGTCACCGCCGTAAAGTTCATCAGCGAGACGTGTCCTACAACCAGGTAACGGCTCAATACGGCCAGCAGCACCAGCAAATAAGCAATCATCAGCGATTCATCCTTTTGATTCTGCAACGTTTATCATTCTTCCATGGTTCGGGGCGCCATCACCGGAATCGGCTTGATCCGGCATCCGTCCCATGAAATTTGCCGCTCCGATTCCCTTTATTCTGCTAACCGGAACCGCCGGGGTCAATCTCTAATATTCCACATCGCGAACACGATTTCCATGAGAACAAAAAATTCTTTGCTGTAGCGATTCCTCGCCATAGCCAATTCGGCGGGCACCTATTCAAGGCCTTCGGTCTTCTGCTCTCTCGATCCCATCCCTTCCGCGGCTTCATCGTGACCATCCACGATGTAGACCCAGCCGCCGAGCGGTGAGTTTTGTCCCCCGCGGCGCACCCCCGGGAACCGGGACGAGAACCGCAGGTCTGAAAACTCAACAGTGGTCCACTTGCGGTTGAACGGCAGGTTGGGCGGCGCGACGCCAGGTATCGGCTCGGGCCCTACATCGCGCACTACCGCCCATTGTCCCCAGTCGAGATAAACGCGGCCCAGAAGCGTCTGCTTTGCTGCTTCCACGGCTGG
>Ga0335074_10001956_pt1 | contig 27984 bp, 22 predicted proteins | sample Lox_Sample_23_FD_206715 | JGI IMG/M metagenome (GOLD analysis project Ga0335074, IMG submission 206715) | Soil microbial communities from Loxahatchee National Wildlife Refuge, Florida, United States - Lox_Sample_2.3 | ecosystem: Environmental > Terrestrial > Soil > Wetlands | place: USA...
GGCGTGCGTGATCTCGCTGACCAGCTGGCCGAGGTAGAGGTCGCCGACCGAGTCCAGGTGCTGCTGCTGCGGGTCGCCGATGTTGCCGCTGTCCAGGCAGTACGGCGGGTCACCGTGCATGTCGTGGCACTCGTCGGGAACGATGTAGCCGAACCGCGGCACGTCCCCGGTCTGCAGGTCCTGGCTCAGCTCGGTTATCGGCACTTCCCGGGACCAGTCGTAGGCATTCCACGAGGTGGTGAAGTTCTGGATGCCGTCGTGCTTGGAGACGTACAGCGGGTCGCTGTCCGGGGCGCCATCGCACTTCGGATAGCACATGCCCTCGTAGCCGGGGTGCGGCAGGCCCTGCATGTAAGCCTTCCAGCTGATCCCCGCGTGGTCGAGCTGGGTGATCAGGCTCGGCGCGTCGACCTTGTTCTTCCAGTACGCGTCGTCGCTCGTCACGTTGAAAACGCTGCCACCGAGGATGCTCACATAGTTGGATTCGCTGCTGTCCGCCGACGTGCCGAAATAGTTGGTCTCCAGGCCGAACGTGTTCGCCAGATAGTTCAGATTCGGCGCTGCCTTGTTGCCGATGACGTCGTGGAAGCCGTTGTTCTCCTCCATGATCAGGAAAACGTGGTCGAGGTGCGGCACGGCCGTGGTCGTCGGCGCCGTGGCCTTCGGTGCCGCGGCCGGGGGACTCGCGCTGGCGGCGTCCGAGAAAGCGGTGGCGGCAAACAGTAATAGGCCGCCGGCCAGCACGGCCAGCGTCGCGGTGCCGCGCGGCCGCCACCTCCGCGCGCCATGGCGGTGATCCAAGAACCGCATCGCTCCTCCAGGAAAAGTTGGGCCTATTTTCAGGAGGAGTGAAGCAAAGCTGGCTGAACAACTCGCCACGCCCCGACGACGCGACGGTGACGTTGTTTCCCTACTCCACGTCGGGCTCGAGATCGCCGGTGTGGCGGAGCTCGGGTGCCGGAGCGGCCGGCCGTCCCCTCGGGTCGCGGGTGATGAGCGGCGGCTGGATGTCCGGGCGGGCGACGGCGAGGTACGTGACCAGGACGAAGACGGCGATGGCGAAAACGATCGCGGTGGGGCCGTCACCGAAGTTGATCCCGCTGATGCTCTGCGGCTTGCTGATGTAGTCGGCGAAAGATGCCCCGAGGGGCCGCGTGACCACGTAGGACATCCAGAAAGCGGCGATGCTGTTCAGGCCGAATTGCCGCCAGGCCAGGGCGGGGAGCAGGATGACGACGCCGAACAGGATGCCCGAGGCCAGGTAGCCAAGGTGGAGGGAACTGGCGGTGAAGTCCCCGAGCGCGGTGCCGAGGGCAAAGGTGGCGAACACGGTCGCCCAGTAGAACGATTCGCGACGTTGCGTGGTGATGCTGTGGATGGACAGCGTGCCCTCGCTGAGCTGCCACAGCCCGAAGATCACGGCGAGAATTACCGCCCACAGCAAGGTCGTCCCGGCATAAGGGATGTGCACGTCGAGATGGAGGAAGTCGGCGACGCCGGTGCCGAAGATGGCGATGGCGTAGGCCAGGAACCAGTACGCGAAGGCCCGGTACCGGCGGGTGCAGTACTGGATCACCAGCCCGGCGACGAACAGGCCAACCTCGACGCCGCCGCCCTTGATGTTGCCGTACGTCTTCAGGTAGTCCGAGGTGGCCTCCCCGCCCGCCGTGGTCAGGACCTTGACCACCCAGAACAGGAAGATGACCTCCGGGACCTTGGCCGCAGCGGGAGCGGGAAAGATGCGGCCGATCAGCGGTACCTGACCGCCCGCCGCCGCCAGCTGTCCGCTAGGCGGCGGCGAAGGCCGACGTTGATGGCGAGCATGCCCCACCTGCCAGATGCCTCCGGTGTGTGAACGACAACGACCGATGTACACGCTTAGCGTAGTCGTCAACTTTTACTGAACGCCCACGCTCCGCCCAGGACTTGGCCCGGAAAGAGTAGCTCTTTGAAGGAGACCGTCAAGCCGTCGTAGTTCCCCGGGATGGGACAGCGGTGATGCCGCCCACGATGAAGGCCAGGGCCCAGTGCGCGGTGGTGTCGGCGGAGGTTTCGGAGCGGCTCTCGTGGAATGGCGCTTCCCGCAGGCCACCTCGGGTGAACATGAGCATCCCCAGGGCGGCCATGTCCAGCCGGAAGCCGAGTTCTTCGGCGGAAAGCTGCGGAAGGCGGTCGCAGAGCAGGTTGCGCAGGCGGGCCCGGGGCTCGGCCACCGCCGTTTCGACGAGCTCGCCTAGCGCGGCTGGCGGGCCGGCCGCGATCCGGGCGGAGACCCGGCCGAGCACGGTGTTGCTGGCTACATCGGCAAACACTTGCATCCAGGCCCACAGGATCTGCTCCACGCTTGCGGGTGGCTGAGCGTTGGACAGGGCGTCAACGGTGTCAAGCAACTTGCCTGCATGCTCGCTCAGGGTTCGTTCGATGACCGCCGTGACCAGCGCGGCCTTGGAACCGAAGTGGTAGTTGACCGCCGCCACGTTGGTCCCCGCCGCCTGGGTGATGTCCCGCAGCGGGGGATCCAGGTCGTCGCGCTCGGCCAGGAGCCGCTCGGTGGCGGCGATCAGCCGCTCCGGGGTCCCCTGAGCGGCCGGGCCGCCTCGCGGGGGCAGGACCAACCTCTGCTTCATACACTTGATTTAATCAGATGCTTGACACCATCGCAAGCGGGCTCCTAGACTTAAACATGTGATTGAAGCAACTGCTTAGAGCATTGGAGCCCATGATGACCAGCCAGCATCCGCACCGCAACCGGCGCTGGACGGTCCTGCTCCTGGAGAGCCTGCCCCGCGGGCGGGCCACGGCCGATGGGCGAGCCTGGCCGCTGCACAGCCACCTGGAACTCGATGCGCTTCCCGGCGCTGTCCCTGACGCCCGGCACCACACCCGCCGGGTACTCGCAGGCTGGGACCTCGGCGCGCTCGCCGAGCCCGCCGAACTGGTCGTCTCCGAGCTCGTTACCAATGCGGTCCAAGCCTGCCAGGCCGCCGGGGCCGACCGCCCGGTGCAGCTTCGGCTGGCCTTCGACCGGGTCCGCGTCCTGATCGAGGTCCAGGACTGCAGCCCGCAGCCGCCCGTGCCCGCGGGCGCGGCCGACGACGACGAGAGCCGGCGTGGCCTGTGCCTGGTCGAGGCCGTGAGCGACGCCTGGGACTGGTACCCCGACCCGGCCTCGGGCGGGAAAGTGGTCTGGGCGCTGCTGCCCGCTGCCGACGCGGCACCGGAACGCGCGGCAATGCGGCATCCGCGCCCGGGAGAGTGTGCGCGTCGGGCCGCACACCGCTCCCGGCAGTGCTTGGCCGGGCGGCGGTTAGGGACGGTCAGGCACTGGTGCGGGCCGAGCAGAGCTTCAGGTACCGGCCGGGCGTCATGCCGAAAGCGGCCTTGAACGTCCGGGTGAAGTGGGCCTGGTCGGCGAAGCCGGCCTCGAGCGCGGTTTCGGCCAGCGGGCGGGCGTCGCGCAGCCAGTCCCTGGCCACGTCGAGGCGCCGCATCACCGAGTACCGGTACGGGCTGGTCCCGTAGACGGCATGGAACTGGCGCGCGAACTGATAGCGGTCTAGGCCGGTGACCACTTCCACCTCGCTCGACGGCACGACCGTCAGCCGGCTCCGCAGGAAATCGCGGCCACGCTCGACCGCTGGCAGGTCGACCCGGCAGCTCAGGGCGCCGGTAAGACCGGCCGCGCTGGACCGCAGCAGGCCCTCAGCCAGCTGAAGCACCAGAGCGTCGAGCGCCAGCGGCTCGGGTTCATCCGCGAACGCCGTGCGCACCACGCGCGCGAGGGCTGGGTCGTCGGTCACCGGGGGAGCGAAGGGCAGCGGCGTGGGCCGGCCGGTGAGGGCCGCCACGGCGGGGGCGATCCGGTCCGGGTTGACGTAGATCTGGCGGTAGCCGAACAGCCCCGCGCCCTCGGCCCGGCCGTCGTGCAGTTCATCGGGATGCAGCACGTAGACCTGTCCCGGGAGGCTGCGCTCGACCGTGCCCCGGTATTCGAACGCCTGGACTCCCTCCTCGGTGACGCCGATCGCGTAGACGTCGTGCCGGTGGCGGCTGAAGGGCCGGCCGCGCAGACGAGCCCGGAACAGTTCCACCCCATCCGCCGGCCGGGTGGCGTCTACCCACTCGGCTGGGTCGCACGGACGTTCAAGACCGGGACCTACCTCATCACTCAGGCTGGCGGCCATAGATCAAATCTACGGAGTGGTGCGTGGAACTCATACATGACCCGGCCGAGCTGATCGCGTTCGCGACGTTCGCAGCGGTTGTCGCGGGGACCCCCGGACCCAGCAACGCGCTGCTGACTGCTACCGGCGCCAGGGCCGGTGTCCGGCGCGGTCTCGTGAGCCTGCTGGGCCAGGTCACCGGGATGGGCGCCATGCTGTTCGCCATCACGCTGGGACTGGGCGGCCTGATCCTGGCTCATCCGTTGGTCCTCCAGGTCCTGAAGTGGGCCGGGGCGGCGGTGATCTGCTGGATGGCCTGGCGGATTGCGGCCGCGGGAGACGCCGAAGGAGTCACGAATGCACCCCGCGGGTTCCTCGGCATGGCCGCCTTCCAGTGGGTCAACCCCAAGGGCTGGCTGGTCAGCATCGCTGTCGTCGCCACCTTCCTGGACCGGCACGCGGGCAGTGCCCCAGCTCAAGCCGCCATCTTGGCGATCCTGTTTACGCTGGTCGCCTTGCCCAGCTGTTTTCCCTGGCTGGCGTTCGGCGCCGTGCTCCAGCGCTTCCTCCGGGCGCCACGGGCACGACGCATCTTCAACGGTGTCATGGCGGCCCTGCTGGCCGGGTCCGCGTTCCTGCTGATCTTGACCCGGCTCTGAGCACGCGCCGCCTAGAACATCGCGAAGAGGGTGTTGAGGCCTTCCGCCAGCAGTGGGTGGGTGAAGACCGCGTCGGCCATGGCGGTGTACGGGAGCTTCTCGGCCACCCGGATCGCGCGTCCTTGCGCCCTGGCCTCGCGCTCGGTCAGGCCGGCCGGGCCAAGCTGCTCGTCCAACTCCATGATCGACGTTGAATCGAGCACCGGGACGTCGGCTGCGCCGGTGATCGCGGCCTGGGCCGGGTGCCCGCGTCGATGACGATCACCGGCGCGCTGATCTGCCGCGTCCCGCGCGGCGCGCCTGGTAGGCCAGGCGCGCGCTGGCGACCATCGTCTTGGTCGGCGTGCACCCCCGGTTCACGCAGACGCCGCCGAGTTGGCCACGCTCGACCAGCGCCGCCTTCTGGCCTGCCTTGGCCAGATCAACGGTGAGGAACCGGCCGCCCTGGCTGGTCCCTATCACGATCGCGTCGTAGTGCTCATCGGCCATGGCGTTCCCGTACCCGAGCCCGCGGCTCAGCACGCCTGAACCGGGCGGCCTTGATATGCGGGTCAGCGATTTACATCAACTGCGGAAGCCGGGCCCTACTGCGAAACGTGACGCACCCCGGATGGCGAATGGCGCGGGCGCGGCCAGGTATTGCGGAGCGAAGCGTCATACGATGAAATTGTTCCAGGCCAGTAAGATTGGCCCCGGTGGCCATCCGCAGTGGCTTCGGTCATATTCAGGGGGTGCGCAACATGGGGCGTCCAGCCTGGGGAATTGCCAGACTGTGCAACTGACCATCGGAGAGGTCCATACGGGTCTTCTGCTGACCTCCACCGCAGTGCCCGTCGATACCGCGACCGCGTTGCTTTCCGTTCTGCCTGGCAGTTCGGTGCGAACGCGTGAACGTCCGGTGCGTTATGCGTGGTCGCCCGAGGTGCTCACGGGTGTCGACTGCCTCGCGCCGGTGGCCGGGCAACGCGAGGTGCGCCTCGTGGGCACGCCGGCTACCCGCCTGTCGCTGACCGACGGCCATATCGTCCAGGCCGGCACCCACGCCACCTTCCGGCATGAGTCCACCGGGCGCCGCCGGCCCTGGGCACACTACTTGGCCCAGCCCGGAGTGCTCGAGGTGCTCGGAACCGTGCCCCAGGAAAAGCTGGTGACGGGGTTCCTCAACGGCCCGGCGAACATGCGGGTCCTCGATCTCGGCGCGGTCAACGTGCGCACGCTGGCCGCGATCCAGCGGAGCACCCGGCTGGACCACAACCCGCCGTTCCACAGTCGCCATACCAGGCTGCGCTGGACCGCCGAGTTCGCGGAAGGCCAGCAGGGGATGGTCTTCACCCTCGGTGCCGACGGGCTGCGCACCGTACGCCTCCGCTCGCAGGAACGTGACCCACAGGCGCTGGCGGACTTCTGTGCTGATCTGGCTCTTCACGACTGGCTGCTGTCGGCCCTGGTCGGCCTCGTCGAGCGGGCTGTCGCCCGCAGCCGGCCGGCCGCCGAGTTGGTCGGCATGCTCCGGCCCGCCATCGATCATCTCGTGCACGCCTGGATGCCAGCTGCCCACGTCGAACGGACCCTTACCGGGATATGGCAGGACTTCGATACCAGGTCAAGATTTTCCCTGCAATGGCAGAAAACCGTGCAACGGATACGGGACCAGCTGTCCGTGGGCATCATAGAGGCGCTGCAGCCGCTCACCGAGCCAAGAAGGAGGTCGGAGCCGCATGACCCCCGGCGGAACCCGGCGGAACCTAATCCTGGGCCTCATCACGAAGATCGGGATCCCCCTGCTTCTCGGGCTGATCACGATCGCGTCATCGAGCGCGGGCGGAGTGTCGGGCCGCAGCACGCTTGAGCTCGCCGCCGTGGTCACGCTGGGCACCATGCTCGTGCTGTTCATCATCGACGTCGAGGTCCGGGTCTCGGGGGTGCAGGACCAGCTGGCGGCGGGCTTTCAGAAGATTCACGCCTCAAGCGAGCTTTTAAACCGGGTGGAGTCCTCGGCGCTGGATACCGCGCTGCTCGCTGAGTTCATTGAGGTGGCGGGCAAGGTGGACGACGGCGTCAGCCCGATGCTGCTGCGCCTGGCGCAACGCGAGATCGAAAGAACAACGTTCTTCGTCCGGCAGTTGCCGGCCAGAGGCGAGATCCCGTATGACGGCGAGGACCGCGAGTGGATGCTCGGGCTCGCCGAACAGGTCGAGCACTCGATCGACGCGATCTCGCTCTCGACCGTGGACGCGGGTTTGCGAGGCTTCGACGGCGGGCTGTGGAACAGCGACCTCGGCACTCGCTACGTGGAACTCCAGCGCCAAGCCATCGAGCGGAAGGTCGTCATCCGCCGCATCTTCGTTTTCGAGAGCGAAGACCTGGGCCGCGACGAGACGTTCCTGAGAATCACGCAGGCGCAGCGTGAGGCCGGCATCGACGTGCGGATGCTCGACCAGCAGGTCATCCCGGCGCGGCTCAAAGCAATGATCTTCGACTTCATCATCTTCGACGGAGCCGTCGGCTATGAGATGACCCCGGCGACCAGGTTCACGTCCAAGGACCTTGACGACACCAGGCCGGCCATCATGCGAACCCGGCTCGCGCCGATGCCGCGGCGCGTCCAGGACCTGAAGGACCAGTTCGAGGAGTTGTGGGCGGCCGCCAATCCTGAGCGCGAGATCAAGGCGTGAGCCTGCCGCCGGTTCAGGCCGGGTCCGTTTCCCCCGGCGCCACGAACACGTAACGGATCCGGTCCACGAGTTCGTCCGGCAGCAGCATCCCGTCCCGGGCGGCCCTGGTGTTGGCCTCGGCCAGGACCGCCCCCTCGGGCTGGAACTGGCCCAGAATGGTGCGGACGGCCAGTTCGACGGGCAGGAAGCGCGGCGACAGCGCCGAGAGCGTCGTGTAAGCGGCGAAGGGGGCCGCGTCGCGGTTGAGCCGGGTGATCGGCGGCATCTCTTCCCAGGTGTCGGGCCACCGGCCGGACCAGTCCGCTGGCACCAGGACAGGCCGTCCCCGGTCGCGAAGCAGTCCCAGCCGCAGCAGTTGCCAGACAGCGGCGAGCATCGGGCAGGACCAGGTCCGCTGGCCCTCGTGCTCGTCCCACAGCTCGACGTCGACAAAGATCGAGTGCCGCCGGCGCGCGCTCTCCTGCGGCGGCTGCCAGGGGCTGCGCTTGGCCATGGCCTCGCCGCGGGAGGTATTCGGGGACCGCTGGCCGTTGGTCAGCCAGCCGGTCTCGGTGAGCGGCGGCCGGGCGCCGGTGGTTCCGGGCACCGGCTCGGTGACAAGACGCCCTAAAACTAGATTCGCCGGGCCCAGGCCCGCCTCGCCCGCGCAGGACGATTCCAGGGCGAGGTAGTCGATCCGGAGACCTTCGCTCTCAGCCGCGGACAGCACCATCGGGATCACTTCGGCCGGCGTGGAGAACCGGCTGAAGTAGTCGTCGATCAGGAAGCAGGTACTGATCCGGGCGTGCGGCTTGTCACACCCGATCGCCCGCGGGGTCCGTGCTGCCATGGCCCACGGCGCCACGGTCGCGAACGTCTCCCTCATCCCGGCCTCGCCGGCGGCCAGGTCCTCCATGTAGAGGTGGCCGAGTTCGACCGAGACGTGGGAGAGCGGCAGCGAGTCCATCTTGAGGCCGGCGCTGCTTTCCACGAACTCGGTCTGGACCTCCGTCACAGCCGTTCCCACGCTTGTTCGTCGACCATGCTCTTGGCGATGGCATCGAACGCCCCGATGGTGGGCTGATTCGCCACATGCCGGTCCCATACGTCGCTGTCGGTGATCAGCTGTTCGCGCCACTGCAGGACCGGGTCCAGCGGCACCTCACCCAAGACGGCGGAACGGCCCACATCCAGCTCGGAGGCCAGCCGCTGCAGTTCCCGGTTGGCCTCGCGCAGCCAGGCCAGCTGCGGCGGCCGCAGACCGGCGAGATCTGGCGCGTTGGGATCCACCAGCGCGGTCCGGATGAACCGGATATTCTCGTTGAACTTCTCGCGTTCCTGGCCGTGCGCCTCGCCAATGTCGAGCAGCCCGCGTTCGCCGAACACGAGGCCATGGGCGGCCATGACATGCTGACGGGTCCAGCGGTGGAAGACGAGCCACCGGGAGACGACATTCGACAACTGACGCGTCGAGGTGGCGGCGATCACGATCTCCGCGGCGTAGGAACGGCCGGCGCTCAGGTCCACCAGCACGACCTCGAACTCGCTGTGCAGCCGGAGAAACAGATCGATGCAGCGCTCGACCGTGCCGTCGCCATCGTCGAAGGAGAACTCCCCTCCGCCGGCGTCACCGGGCACCAATGCCAGCCGGCCGGTGCCGGGCGGCCGCTGCCGGAGGCTGACCCGGTCGGAATGCTGCCAGACGTCCCACACCTCCTCCGCATGCGATCGGCCCTGAAGGTAGGAGTGGGTACCGTTGCCCGTCGTCGTGCCGCGGGAAAGCGCGCTAATGCCGAAGATCGCTCCTGAGGTCGGCGAACCGAAGTCGAAATCGACGTAGCAGACGTCACCGCCTTGCAGGGCGCGCCGGTACACCACATTGCTGCCGGTGACCGAACGGCCGGTTCCGCCTTTGTCCGAGATGGCGAACAGCAGCATCCCTAGGTCATCCTTACGGTGTCCTGGCGAGCCGCATCGAGCGTGTCGAGTACGCGAAGGACGTCACCGGCCAGGATGCTCGCGGTGGCGGGCCGGTCCCGCAGCAGTTCCCGGGCCCGGCGCAGTTTCGCGCCCACTACCTGGAAGCTCTCCCGCATCTGCTGCCCGGTGTCGTTTGTGCCACGCAGCCGCTCCTGGTCGAAGAGGTGCTCGGCTTCGGCCAGCAGTTGCTGGGCATAGTCGGCGAGCTCGGAGGTCACCGTGGCCTGGGTTACCTTGGCCGCGGCGACCAGCACCTCGATGACCCGTTCTGTGTGATACCACGAGGGCACGCCGTAGGCGGTGAACGAGGTGTCGGTGAAGACCTGCGTCGGCTCGTCCCAGAGCCCGCGCGCCGCCGACGAGTTCATCCGTCGGCGTTCGATGTGGCCCCAGATCAGATCGGCCAGGTCGAGGAAACGGACCCGCACCGCCGTGTCGTCGAGCAGTTCGGCCACCCGCAGCAGTCGCTTCAGCACCAGCAGGGTGTAGCTGGATACGATCCACCGCAGTTCGGGACCCTCGGCGACCTTCTCGCTGCCGATCAGCCGCAGTTCCATGCCCGGGATATGCAGCGCGATCGCGGGGTCTTCGATCATCGGCCTGCGGGTGACCCGTCCGCGGTTCGCCAGTTCCTCCAGCAGGCGCCCGATCCGCTCGATGTCGACGTTGGCAAACTTCTCGCCCTCGACCACGATCGAGGTGAGCAGCACCGAGTAGTAGTCGGATTCCCGGCCGTCATTCGTGCGCCAGGGCAGGTCTTCGAGCGGCCACCGGCCGGTGCCGAAGGTGGCCACCTTGGCCCAGAACTGCCGGGTCAGGTCGAAACGTAGCTGCAGGGCCCGGGCCAGCCGTTGCTGCTCCTCGTCCAGCAGGCCAAGGATGCGGGTCCGCTCGCTGAACAGGTCCTGGATGCCATCGAGGGCGACCACCGTGAAATAGAGATACGGGCGTGCCTCGGCCACGCCGACGGGCTGCTTGCCGATGTTGGTGGCATAGGGGATTTCCGGCGCGCCGTCGACGACCCCCCACGACCATCCGCACTCGAACAGGCGGCCGCGGTTATCCAGTTCCTCGGCCACCTGGCCGGACCCGATCGTCAGTTCCTGCTGCAGGCCAGCCCGGATCTCGGTCAGATCCTGCAGGAGAGTGCTGACGAGAATCTCGTTGGCCTCGCCGGTCTGGTTGATCATCGTGCACATCGTCTGGCCGGGCAGGTCGCTCGGGTCGAAGGTGTTGACCGTGAAGCTGCGCAGCAAGCCCACCATGGCCGCGGTCAGCCGTTGCGAGGCGAGCTTCTCGGCCTCGTTGATCCGCTGGAGCATCTTCTGGCTTTGCACGCTCTGGCGGTAGACCCGCAGGAAGCCCAGTGTGGCCAGGCACAAGGTGACGGACATCGAGAAGGAGTCCACCACGTGCAACTTCCGCTGTTCGGCCTTTATCTCGCCGGCCTCTGCCTCGTCGACCTGGAAGTAAGAGCTTCCCGAGAAATCGGGGCTTCCGTCGATGAGGTAGGTGGTCAGGTATTCGTGAACGAAGTCGACTAGCCGCCTCGGGATGTCTATCTCATTGCCGAGAGAGTGCAGGTAATCCCGGACATCATCCGCGGTCTGATCGATGCTGTCCACTTTTAGCGACGCGACGGCGGTGGCCGGGTACAGGATGGTCAGCAGCTGCTCGGCGTCGCTGATAGAGTTCGGCCCGCTGCGTCCGCCCCAGTTCCATTTGCCGTCACGGTAAGAGTAATCAAGGGTCGCACGCCAGATCTCAAGGATCTGCCGCCGCGTCTGGATCTCCATAGCCGGCCTTCGTCAATGCTCGCCGGTAATACCGGTAGCCACGATCATTCCCTCGTAATCTTCCCGCACGAGCTGAGGAGTTTCGAGCTCTTTTACATCCAGCTTGCTTACGCCGAGCCGAGTGAAATGGTTCCTTATGTCGCCTGCGGTAACCGGCAGCGCCGGGTAGGTCACCTCATCGGTCTCGCCGAGCGGGTATCCATCGGAGCCTTTCATGAACGCAGCAGCGAACGGCGAATGTGGTTCGAGTGCGCCAGCGAAGGACGCGACCGCCTCCTCGAACTCTTCGCGAATCCTGGTGATCGACTCGGCGACGAAGAACATGGTGCCTAGCTGCCACTGCGCCGAGGGCAGGTCGAAGACGCTGCGCTCTTCCACCGTCGGCTGCGGCCCCGGGCCGGTACAGGCCACCCTGAGTTGCTTGCGCGGCTCGCTGACCTGGTTATAGCCCTCGAGTGCCTGCAGTTCCCGCCAGAAGGGCTGCCACGTCCACGCGACGTCGTCGTCCATGACCTCACTGCGCAGCCAGCGGACGTTGCTCTCGGAATAGTCAGTCAGCAGGATGTGCTCGGCCCAGGGCAGCATCAGCAGAGCCGGGTAAAGGTTCGTGCCCGAACCGACGTCGATCGCGCGCTGAACGCGATCGCGGCGGCGAAATGTCTTGCCGAAGAAAGAGCCGACCAGGCGGATAATTTCTTTGTCCGCCGGCTGAATTTCTTTGTAGTTGCGGTGCCAGTAGTCCTGGGATGGGAAGTCGTCCCACCTGACGTCGGCATTGCGGGTGGGCGCTGCGGTCTCAGCCATAGACGGCAACGCTACAGCTTCGGAATGGTCTGACTCAGCAGGTTCCGGATACTCGTGAGGTAACCCGAGAGGGCTGCTGGGCGAGAGTTGTTTCATAATCGGCCTCAGTCCGCGAGTGACGCAAACTACTCCGGAAGGTTGCGGCCAGCCTACCACCGGAAACGGCGTCCGGACAGCCCGGGCCGCGGGCCGCACCGGCTCGCCGGGGATAGCGCCGCCGCAGGACGGCCGTCCATTTTGCTGTCGGCACGGGCGTTCGGCACCATCACTGACCACGTATGCCCTCACGAAGCGTATAAGCATCGTAACGGGGTTGTGACCTGGGGGTGACCCTACCCCCGGGTACCTGGCGCGACCCACGCTGTCCTGGCCCCACGCGCGCCGGGCAGGTCTATGCCGCTGAGGAGGCGGATGTCGCGACTGCCGGCCAGCTGGCCGCCAGGCCGCCCGAGCCGCGCGGCCCCGGCAAATTTACGACAAGATTCCAAATGGCTGCCATGTCCATTCGCTGGGTCCGCCGGCCAGGTTCTTGGCGAGCCTGTCGGTATTGGCCCGGGTGTGTTCAGTGAAAGCGAGATACTGAATCCAGGAACATGAGCAAGGCTGGATAAAAACCAGCTCCCGTGCCGACACCCACGACATGCGTGAGTCTCATTTCCAGTATTGGCGTCAATCAGAAGATCGCTAGCATAGTGCACTATTCGATCATCTTCTGTAAATGCGAGTCATAATCATGGTTGCGGTATAAGCAGGAACCGGAGTACGGCCAGGGCGCGTGGTCGCTCCGGGCGTGCTGATGGCCCGCTAAGAAATTAGCCTAGCGAGGTAAGAGTCGGTAAATATCCGAAGTGTTGCTACCCGGGCTATCCGTAGCTGATAATGGCTCATCGGGGATGTGAGGCCGGTGACGTCCTGGCCAGATGGCCAGCGAGTGGGCTCCGGGGCAGAAAGGTCCGCCATTGCGCAACAGGTCCGAGCGGCCACGGCCGCAGACGCATCGGCCCTGGTCTCTGGCCCAGGTTCAGGTGGCCGACTCGTGGCCGACCAAGCGCGGTCAGCCGGTTAGTGTCGCCCTGGCGCCGACGGCGGACCGCCTGGCGCTGTCCGTCGGGCAACGGCTCAGCATTTCGGCGATCTCGGATCGCCGGTCGGGTGCGCCGCTGTATCAGCTGGCCTGCGCGCTGGCCCCGGGGCTGGCCTGGTCGGCGGCCGGCGACAAGCTGGCCTTCCGCGACACCGATGGCCGGTGCCGGGTGCTCGACCTGTCCGGCGAGGTCTCCGTCGCCGACGGGGAGGTCCAGACCCAGTTGCTCGGGATGACGAGCGCGATGGCGTTCTCTCCCGAGGGCGAGCGGCTGGCTACGCTCGCGCCGTCGTTACCGGGCCGGATGACGCTGACCCTGTGCGGTCTGCGCGGGGAGCCGTTCTGGGAGTCCACGCTGACGCGGCCGCGAACGTCCGGTTACCGGTCCGAGGGAGTCAACCTGGCCTGGTCGCCCGACGGGAAGTTCCTGGCCTGCACCACCGGGACATCATCGACGGCGTCCGCGGTCTGGCTGATCGACGCCTCGGACGGCCGTCCGGTCGGGCAGTTCGACAATCATTCGGACACCGTGACCGGGCTGGCCTGGGTCGACGACGACTGGGTGCTGTCGGCGTCGGAGGACGCGACGCTGCAGTTGTGGCGCCCGGACGGGTCGGCGCCCGCCACCGTGGTCGAGACCATCCCCTCGGCCGGGATGATCTTCGTGCGGGAACAGGGCATCGCGCTGGTCTGGTCGGGCGACGGCGAACTGTTCGCCTGGTCGCTGGGGGATACGCCGACCCAGCTGTGGTACCGGAACCCGCCATCGCACAGCGTGGCGGCTCACTTCAACCGGCTGGCGGTCAGCGCCGTTAACGGTCGGCTGGCGCTGGTCGACGCGGGAGCGACGGAACTGATCCTGGTCAGCGAGTGGGACCAGACAGCGAGCGCTCCCGCCACCACCATGACCTATACCAACGCGAAGGTGCTGCTGCTGGGCGATTCCGGTGTCGGCAAGTCAGCCCTGGCCATGGTGCTCGCGGGCGAGGAGTTCCGCGCCACCGAGTCCACGCACGGACGCCGGATCTGGCGGCTGCCCGCGACCGAGGAGCCGGATGCCTCCGCCGGTGACCGGGAGGTACTGCTGTGGGACCCGGCCGGCCAGCCCGGTTACCGGATCGTGCATCAGCTGCATCTGGGCGGGGCGGCGGTCGCCCTCATCCTGTTCGACTCCCGGAGCGAGATCACCCCGCTGGCCGGGGTGTACCACTGGGCGCGGGCGATCCGGCACGCCCATCCCGACGCCAGCGGCGGACTGATCACCTTCCTGGTCGCGGCCCGGACTGATCGCGGCGGAATCACGGTCTCGCGTGAGCGGATCCAGCAGGTGATGAAGAATTTCAAGATCGACAAGTACAGCGAGACCAGCGCGAAGGAGGGAACGAACACCGATCTGCTGCGGTCCCAGGTCCTAACGGCGATCGACTGGGAGCGGATACCCAAGATCGCCTCGACCGCACTGTTCGCGGAAGTGAAGCAGTTCATCGTGAGCCAGAAGGAGTCTGGCAACCTGCTCACGCCGCTCGAGGATCTGAGCCGGGCGTTCCAGGACGCCGCGATGGGCAGGCTTGAGCTGTTCCGGGATGAACTGCTGCTGCCCGAGCCCAGCGACGCCGAAGCCAAGGAGGCCTATGCGGCCGCCCTGAACGGGGTCTTCGAGGGATGCGTGGCGCGGCTGGAGTCCGCAGACCTGATCAAGCGGCTCAGGTACTGGGACTATGTGCTGCTGCAGCCCGAACTGCTCGACGCTTACGCCAGCGCGATCGTGAACGCCGCGCGGGACGAGCCGGACGGGCTCGGCTGCATCCTGGAGTCCAAGGTCATCGAACTCGACTTCCCGATCCCTTCCACGGCCCGGCTGCTGGCCGGGCGCCAGGAGCGGCTGCTGGTCCTCGCGACGCTCGAGGAACTCATCCAGTACGAGCTCGTCCTGAGGGAGCACACCGAGGACGGCGTGCAACTGGTGTTTCCCGCCGCCTACCGGCGCGACCCGCCGGCTTCGGAGGCGCCCAAGGGAAACGGCGTGATGTTCCGGTTCGAGGGACCGGTCGACAACGTCTACGCGACGCTGATCGTCAGGCTGACCCGCAGCGACCGGTTCACCCGGGTCGCCGCCTGGCAGTCGGCGGCCCGGTTCGCGGCCGATACCGGTGAGTGCACGGTCTTCCTGAAGACTGACAACGAGGGCAAAGCGGAACTCTGGATCGGTTACGACGGGATGCCCGCCGTCCTGCGGATCCAGTTCGAGCGTTTCATCCACGCCCACCTCACCCGCTGGGCCATACCCGGGACCGTTGTCCGGGAGCGTCAGTACAGCTGCCCGAACGACAACACGGCGTTCACGCCCGAGCAGGTCGAGCAGGTCCGCAATCGCGGCCGGGTGAGCATCCTGTGCCCGGTGTGCGAGAAACGCGTCTCGTTGCGCGATGACTACGAGCCGACGACCGGCGCGGACCATTCCACGGCGGCGATGGATAAATCGGCCGATGTCGGCCGGCAGAAGGCGGCCGCCTCGACCGTGTTGCGCGGTAAGGAGGAGGTCGCGGAGTTCGACGTCTTCCTGTGCCACAACTCGGAGGACAAGCCCGCCGTCCGCGACCTCGCGCAGCAGCTCAGGGAGCGCGGCCTGAGGCCGTGGCTGGACGAGCTCGAACTGCGGCCGGGCCTGCCGTGGCAGCGGGCGCTGGAGAAGCAGATCCAGAACATCCCGGCGGCGGTCGTGATCGTCAGCTCGCAGATGGGGCCGTGGCAGGACCAGGAGCTAGCCGCGTTCATGCGGCAGTTCGTCCGGCGCGACTGCCCCGTGATCCCGGTACTGCTGCCCGGTGCCGAGCGGCCCGAACTCCCGCCGTTCCTGGACGGCATGACCTGGGTCGACCTGGACGCGAGCGACCCAGACCCGCTCGACCAGCTCGAGTGGGGCATTACGGGCCGACGTCCGGACCGCTAGTCAGCCGCCGGCGGTCTGGCCGTGCTGGATGTCACAGGCAGCAGGGATACGGGACGGCCAGTTTCGCCGTTGCACTTGTGACGACCGACGAGCGGGAGAACACCAGTGACCGAGATAGTAGTTACGCGCATCGAGAATGAGTACGACGGGGATGGGCACGTCATCGGGGCTCACGAGGTGCCAGTTGAGATCGGGTCGCCACGGCGGCCAGCTCGTCGCCGGCCCGCGCGCTGGCTAGCCGTTCGCTAGCCGCGCGGAAATCCCTGGGGCGGATCAGGACGAGGGCCAGGCCACCGGCGGCGAAGGCCACGCACGCCGCGATGAGCAGCACGTCGTTGAGCGCCGAGGCGTCATGGCCGGCCACCGTCGCCGTGGTGGCCCCGCCCATCTTGGCGGCGAAGATGGAGCCGAGCACCGCCACCGAGACGGCGATTCCGATCTGACGGAATGTCGAGTTGATCCCGGAGGCCATGCCCGCGTCCTGGGACTGCACCACGCCCACGGCGGTCGATGCCAGCGGCGGGGTGACCAGGCCGCTGCCCGCGCCAGCGATCACGAAGCCCGGGATGAGGTGCGTCCACCCGGTGTCGGCGTGCAGGCCGCACATGAGCAGCAGGCCGAGGCCGGTGAGGCCCAGGCCCGGGCCGATCAGCCAGCGGACCGGCACGTGCTCGGACAGGCGCCCGGCGGGGATGGTGGTCGCCGTCGCGCTGCCGGTGATGACGATGAGCCGGATCCCCGCGCCGAGCGCCGAGTAGTGCAGCCCGTCCTGCAGGTAGATGACGAGATAGAGCAGGACCGCATACAGCGACCCGTTCATCCCGAACGCCGCGGCGAGGCCGCCGGTGAACGTCGGCTTGCGCAGCAAGGACAGGTCGAACATCGGCTGGCGCCGCAGGCGCTCGATGAACGGGAAGCTGGCCAGCGCGGCGGCGGCGACCGCGAGAGCGGTGATCACCCGGTCCGAGCCCCAGCCGGCGCTGCTGGACTGGATCAGGGCGTAGATGAGCGCGACGAGCCCGAGGGTGAACACGCCGCCGCCCGGCAGGTCGATCCGGCGCGAACCGGGCGGGCGGAACTCCTGCACGCCGGTGAGCGTCATGAGAATCGCGGCCACGCCGACCGGGATGTTGACGAAGAAGATCAAGCGCCACGACAGCTCGGTGAGCAGGCCGCCGAGCACCGGTGCGCAGCCCAGGCCCAGGGTGATGACGGCACCCCAGATACCGAGGACCGTCCCGCGCTCACGACCGGTGAAGGTCTGGGCGAGCAGCGCCAGCGAGGTGGCGAAGACCGTGGCCCCGCCGATGCCCTGCAGCGCCCGGAATCCGATGAGCTCCGGGCCCGACCCGGCGATGCCGCAGAGCAGCGAGCTGGCGCTGAACAAGGCCAGCCCGGCGGCGAACACCCGCCGGCGGCCGAGGATGTCGGCGAGCGATCCAGTGGGCAGCAGCAGCGCGGCGAGCGACAGCGAGTAGGCGTCGATCGTCCACTGCTCGTCGGAAAGGCTCGTGTGCAGCGCAGCGTGGATCGAGGGCAGCGCCACGATCACGATCATCACGTCGATGGTCAGCATGAACGTGCCCAGGCACACCGCGAGCAGGGTGAGCGTTTTGTGCGGATGGGCGGGAGACGGGAACATGCCAGAAAGCGTAACACAGGATCCTGTATTAACAGGAGCCTGTTACAACAGTATCCTGAACGCGCACGGTATGCTCTCGATCATGGCCCGCTCCCACCCGCCGTCCGCACCGGACGGCGACACGCCCCTCTTTGGCAAGGACGCGCTGTTCGACCTGCTGTGGCAGGTGACCGCCTATACCCACCTGATGGGCGAGGAGGTCTTCGCCGGTACCCCCCTGACGGTGGCGTCGAGCAGCATGCTGATCGCCGTTCTGGAAGAGCCGGGGATGACCGTGGCCGAGATCTCGCGCCGCATCCCCAAGACCCAGCAGACGATCTCGCAGTTGGTGGCCCGCCTGGAGAAACTCGGGCTGATCGAGCGACGGCTCGGCCGTGGGCGAGGCGTCGGCCTCCACCTGACCGACGCCGGGCGCGAACTGGCCCGGGATGCCGCCGCCCGCGAGCAGGTTCTCAACGCGCGTCTACGCGAGCTACTCGGCGAGAAGCGCTCCGCGGCGCTCACCGGGCTGCTGCACGAGAGCCGCGCGATCCTCCGGGAGGGCCGCTGATCCCCCGCTGAGGGAACTCCATGTCCTGCCTTCGGCCGGGAAGCCCGGCCATAGCCGACTTGTAACATTGCGCCTCTTGAGCCCCCTCCGGCCAGCAGCCTATATTCAGACAAACGTTTTCCATGTGGGGGTCCGCTGGGCTAAGGAGATGCGGCGATGGAGTCGTACCCGGAACGGCAGGGCAGGACCAGGTTCAGGCGGCGTGGCCGGATGCTGGCAGCGGGCGTGGGTGCGGTAGCGCTTGTCGTGGCCGCGGCGGCTTGCAGCAGCAGTGGCAGCGGCGGGTCGTCCGGCGCGCCGGTCAAGGGCGGCACGGCGGTGATGGCGGAGTTCCCGTCGAGCCCGCCGAACTATGTCTTCCCGTTCATGAACAGCCAGTACGCCAGCAACTCCAACATCTTCGACCTGCAGTGGCTGATGTACCGGCCGCTCTACTGGTTCGGCACCGGGGCGCAGCCCACGCTGAACACCTCGCTGAGCCTGGCCGACCCGGCGACCTTCAGCGGCACCAAGGTCACGATCAACCTCAAGCACTACATGTGGTCCAACGGCACGCAGGTCACGGCGGATGACGTGATGTTCTGGCTGAACATGCTGCTGGCCGTGCCGCAGGACTGGGGGCTGGGTAACGGGTTCCCGCAAGACGCGCACGACATCACCGTGGTCAGCCCCACCGAGCTGACCATGGTGATGAACAAGCCGTACAACCCCACCTGGTGGCAGTACAACGAGCTGAGCCAGATCACGCCGATCCCCGCGGCGTGGGACCGGACCGCTTCCGGGCCGAGCCACTGCGACACCACGATCAGCGACTGCCCCGCGGTCTACAGCTACCTCAACAGCCAGTCCCAGGACGTGACCGGATACGCGACGTCCCCTATCTGGGGCATCGTGGACGGTCCGTGGAAGCTCAGCGCGTTCAGCTCCGACGGGCACATGACGTTCGTCCCGAACAAGGCCTACTCCGGGCCGATCAAGCCGAAACTGGCCGCGTTCTCGGAGGTCCCGTTCACCACCGACGCGGCCGAGTACGACGTGCTGCAGTCGCCAAGCTCCAGCACCAAGGTCGACTACGGGTACCTGCCGCCGCAGGACGCCCCGGCCAAGGCGCCCGGGGCGACGACCGGCGCCAACCCGCTGCACGACTACACCCTTTCGCCCCTGTATGCGTTCGGGATCGACTACTACTCGATCAACGAGCAGAGCAGCACCGGTAACGGCCCGATCCTGAAGCAGCTGTACTTCCGGCAGGTGATGGCCTACCTGACCAACCAGGAAGCGGTGATCAAGGGCCCGCTGCGCGGCTACGGCGTGCCCACGGTCGGGCCGATCGGCAGCACCCCGGCAACCGAGTTCCTGTCGCCGACCGGCAAGGCGCAGGCCGCGGGTGACGTCGGCCCGTTCCCGTACGACCCCACGAAGGCGAAGGACCTGCTGACCAGCCACGGCTGGAAGGTCGTGCCGGGCGGGCTCAGCAGCTGTGCCGATCCGGCCAAGTGCGGGCCCGGGATCGCCGCGGGCAAGACCCTGAGCTTCGTCTTCCCGTACGCGAGCGGGGTGGGCTGGATCGCGTCGATGATGACTCAGCTGCAGTCGAACGCGGCCCAGCTCGGCATCAAGCTGAACCTGGAGCCGAAGCCGGCCAGCGAGGTAGGCGCGGGCGGCAACTGCGTGGTCGGTCACCTGCCGTGCAACTGGGACATGGCCTATTACGGTCTCGGCTGGACGTTCTCGCCGGACTTCCTGCCGACCGGCGACACGCTGTTCCTGTGCGGCGCCGTCGCCAACATCGGCGGATACTGCAGCCAGACCAACGATGCTCTGACCGAAAAGACGCTGACCAGCCCCAACCTGCAGTACATGTACACCTGGCAGGACTACCTGGCCCAGCAGCTTCCGGAGATCTGGTCGCCGTATGCCGCCTCCCAGCTGACCGAGATCTCCGACAGCCTGAAGGGTGCCCTGCCGCAGAGCTCGACGCTGAGCATCAACCCGGAGAACTGGTACTTCGTGAAGTAGCCGGCTGGCCGCTGGCGGCCGGAGCGGCCTCGCTCGGAGTTCCGGCTGGCAGCGCGTTCTTGATGGCTCTGGTGTGCGCGACGACGACCTCAGGGAGGGCGGCCTGGCTCATCGACGTGCTGGCGCCGGTTACGCAGCCCGGCCGCGGCGGGCCTTATGCTGGCGGCACTGGTGAGGGGGCGGTGGCGGTTTGGGGTCGCAGATCGTTAAGTATCAGGTGGACGACTCGACAGTGGTGGGGTTTGAGGTCGAGCCCGGTCCCGGCTTCCACCAGGCCGGCCCGAAGGAATTCGTCGGACAGGTGCGCAAGGCTGTCGAGCCGGCCGTGGAGGCCGCAAAGACGGTGCTGGACAAGGTAAAGGAGATCAAGCCGGACGGGGTAGAGGTGAAGTTCGGCGTGAAGGTCACCGGGGAGGCGAACTGGGTCATCGCCAAGGCCGCGACCGAGGGTAGCTTCGAGATCACCTTGACTTGGCGCGGCGACTCCGGAGAGCCCGCTGCCGGCGCGGCCGATTAGCCTCGCGAAGCCGACGTAATCCCGATCTGGACGGGCCATGAGCGCGGGCAGCCAAGTGCACCCTGAGGCCGATTCGTGGATCGCCGCGATCCATCGATCCCCGGACGATGACGTGCCGTTTGCCGGCGGCATCGTCCTCGATGACCGGCGGATCCTGACCTGCGCCCACGTTGCGGAACAAACGGCCAGTCTCTGTGTCTCGTTCCCCAAGGCCGAAGGCGACGTTCCGGAATCGCGCTACCCAGTCGATGACGTCGTTCTCGCCGATGGCCACGGCCACATCAAGGACCTGGCCATCCTCGTGTTGCCCGAGCCGGTCCCAGCCAGCGTGGTTCCCGCGCCCCTTCGCTGCCCCAAGCCAGGCGATCTGGTCAGCAAGCGCTGGTGGGTGTTCGGCTTCCCGGACGGCCATCCTGTGGGGAACACGGCCGCCGGCCAGGTCGGCGACGCGCTCGGCCGCGGCTGGGTGCGGCTTGATACCGCGTCCCGCTACCCGGTCGCGGCCGGCTTCAGCGGGGGAGGCCTGTGGTCACCCGACTACCAGGCCGTTGTCGGTGTCGTAGGCCAGGCCAATGACGAGAATGGCGACGGCCTGGCGATCACCCTGCACCAGGCCGACCAGTGGCTTCCGGATCAAAAGCTGAGAATCCTGGCTGAACGAGGCTCGCTGACTGCTGCCGGTGAAGTGGCCCTGTCAGCGTGGGGTTGGTCGCTGACGGCCGACCCGGAAGGCCGGCGCCATTGGCGTCCCCGGGCGCGCGGAGTAAGCGTCGACAGCGAGCTCGGCTACAGGTTCTGCGGGCGCACAGCAGCACTGCGGGCGATCGTCACATGGCTTGACCGTGACACTGTCGACCGCCGGGTGCTTGTCGTGACGGGCGCCCCGGGAGCAGGTAAGTCGGCGGTGCTAGGCCGGATCGTGACGACAGCAGACGCCGGTGCCGTGGCACAGCTACCTGGTTCGGACGTAGCCGTGCGGGCAGCCATCGGCTCGGTGGCCTGCGCTGTTCACGCTAAGGGCCTGACCACACTGGACGTCGCGCGGCAGATCGCGCAGGCGGCCTCGGCCGCCCTTCCCGAACGCGTCGAGGACTTCGCCCCCGCCCTCCGCGACGCCCTTACCGAGCGGGCGGGCGCCCGCTTCAACGTCATCATCGACGCCCTCGATGAGGCAGCCAGCCCAGCGGAGGCCCGGCTTCTGGTGTCGAAGGTGATCACGCCGATGGCAGAGACGTGCGCGGACGTAGGCGCGCAGGTGGTGGTCGGAACGCGGCGCGCCGACGGGGACGGAGAACTGCTGGAGGCGTTCGGCGGGGTAGCACGGCTCGTGGACTTGGGCACGCCCGAGTTCTTCGCCGAGGAGGATCTGGCCGCCTACGCGCTCGCCACGCTGCAGCTGGCCGGGGACGAAGGAACCGGTAACCCCTATGCCGACGACACGATCGCGGAACCCGTCGCCGTGCGGATCGCGGCCCTGTCGGACAGCAACTTCCTGGTGGCTGGCCTGACCGCGCGGACCCATGGCCTGTATGACGAGGAGCCGACCGACCCTGAGACGCTGTCGTTCAGCCCGAAGGTGGACGACGCCATGCGCCAATATCTAGCGCACATTCCTCCGCTGGCCGGCGTTCCTGCGGAAACGTTGCTGGCCGCGCTGGCGTTCGCGGAGCCTCCCGGCCTGCCGTTGAGCCTGTGGCGCGTAGCCGTCAGGGCGCTGGCCTTCAGCGACGTGAGCGACGCGGCGCTGTTGAAGTTCGCCCGCTCCTCGGCCATGAGCTTTGTCGTGGAGTCGTCCACCGTGAACGGCACGGGGGAGTTCCGCCTCTTTCATCAGGCCCTCGATGACGCGCTGCTTCACGCGAGAGCCAGAACCGCACGCCGACGTGAGGACGAGCAAGCGCTGACGAGAGCGTTCATGGCGGTCGGGCAGGAAGCAGGCTGGGCAGACCGCGCCTCCACCTACCTGCTGCGCGGGCTTCCCGCACATGCCGCTCGCGCCGGATTGATTGATGAGCTGCTGACCGACGGCAACTACCTCCTGCACGCCGACCTGCGCCGTGTGCAGCCCATAGCCGATCGGGCGACTTCCGGGCCGGGACGTCAGCGTGCCCGCCTGCTCCGCTTGGCCCCACGAGACCTGCTCACCGCAGATCCCCCGAACCGGGCCGCGATGCTGAGCGTAACCGAAGCCGTCGAGGACCTGCCCCGTACTTACACACCGGCCGCCATCCGGACTCCATACCGCGCGGAATGGGCCGTGGTCCCCCCGAGCACCGAACACTCGATCCTGGGGGGCCACTCCAGAGGAGTCAGCGCCGCGTGCGCGTTTGCCCTCGACGACACGTCCCTCCTCGCTACCGCCGACGGCGATGGGACCGTGCGGATCTGGGACCTCGCTGCCGGTGCCACGGTCCGCGTGCTAACCGCCGACGACGGCGAGATCAACGCGATCTGCGACTTCGTCCTGGGCAGCACGACCGTCCTGGCCACGCCCGGCGCGGGCGGGACCGTCCGGATCTGGGACCCCACCACAGGCGCAACTGTCCGCACCCTCACTGGCCATCACGGCAGGGTCGCCGCCATGTGCGCGGTCGCCCTCGACGATGCCGTCGTCCTAGCCACCGGCAGCACCGATGGGACCGTCCGGATCTGGGATCCCGCTAACGGGGCCACCATCAGCGCCCTCACCGGCCACGGCGGCGGGGTCCGTTCGGTCTGCACGTTCGTCCTCGATGGCACACCGGTCCTCGCCGCCGTTAGCGCCGATTCGACCATCCAACTCTGGGACGTCGTCAGCGGCAGCCAGATCCGCGCATTCTCCAACCCTTACGCCGGACTCAGCGAAATATGCGCGCTAGTCCTCGACGGCACGACCCTCCTCGCTACCGTCGGCTCTTGGGTCAGCGATGGGGTCGACGTGAGGATACGGGATCCTGTCAGCGGTGCTTGCCCCAAGTTCTTCGCCGCCGACGGCGGCGGGGTCGACGCGGTCTGCCCGTTCACCCTCGATGGCACCACGGTCATCGCCGTTGCCTGCGGGAATGGGGTCGTGCAGATCTGGGATCCCATTGCGAAAGCCACTATCCGGACCCTCACTGGCCACTATGGCGCGGTCACCGCGGTCTGCGTAGCCGCCATCAACGGAACCACTGTCCTGGCCACGGGCGGTAGCGATGGGACCGTCCGGATCTGGGACCTTTCCACCGACACTGACAGGCACACCCTCGCCGGACATCAAGACCGGATCGGGACCGCATGCGCGATCGCCCGCGATGGAAAGATCCTCCTCGCCACCGTCGGCGGCGACGGCGCAGTACGGATCCGGGATTCCGGCACCGGCGCCAGTGTGCGTACCCTGTCCATCCCTCACACCTGGATCAGCGCCATGTGCGCGTTCGCCCTCGATGGGACAATGTTCCTGGCTACTGTCGGCGACAATTGGTCGAGCGTGCGCATCTGGGATCCCGGTACCGGCACAGCTACTCGTACCATCTCAAGTCTCCGTGCCATGTACGCCTTCGCTCTCGCCCGCTCTCCCGAATACGTCACCCTTGACACCCTGTACGCGTTTACCACTGACGACGGCACTCCCTTGCTGGCCGCGAGTACCAGCGACCACGTCGTCCGCATCTGGGAACTCTCCACCGGAATCGAACGCGGCGTGCTCACCCTCAGGGCGCATCGGGACCAGGCCACGGCCCTGTGCGCGCTCGACCGCAACGGCACGACCTTCCTCGCCACCGCCGGTGATGATCCTGGAATCATCTGGATCTGGGACCTCGCCACTGGTGCCCTGCGCGATACGCTCACCCTCGCCGCGCATCGAGGCCAGATCACGGCCATTCGCGCGGTTGCCGTTGACGGCAGCAGCGCGCTGGTTACAACTGGGGATCACGACGGGACGATTTGGATCTGGGACCCCGCCACCGGCACCCGGCTCGGCACTCTCACCGGTCATCGCGGTCCGGTCAAGGACATCCACGCACTCGCCTTCGACGGCACCACTTTCCTCGCCACCGCTGGGTCCGACGGAACCGTCCGGATCTGGGATCCGGCGAAGGAAGTCTGCATAATGACCGTGCCGACCCGGGATCCAGCCTTGTCGCTTGGCTACGCCGATGGCCTGCTCTTCGTGGGCACGGTGACCGGACTGCTGGCAATCCGACTGGACCTGGACTTCCTGGCCCATCCGGCCTGACCCCAGCCGGGTGGCAATGTCCGGAGAGGACTACTCGACAGCGACGTTGAGCGCGCTGTCATCATCGCGGTGTCTGGAGTGCTGGGATGTGACTGCGCGATCTGGTGCAAGACGCAGTACCGACGTCAGGCGACGAAAATGAGGTGGTCAGGATGAGCGAGGGACGCAGCGCGGGATTCACGGCGGGATCGGTTCCGGAGGCCTACGACCGGTTCATGGCACCTCAGCTTTTCGAGCCATGGGCCCGGGAACTGGTGGGCCGGGCGGAGCTGCGGAGCGGCAGTTCGGTGCTTGACGTGGCGAGCGGCCCGGGTACCGTCGCACGCTTGGCCGCCGCCGTCGTGGGCCCGGACGGCCGGGTCGTGGCGAGCGACATCAGCCCGGCGATGCTCGCCGTCGCAGCGGCCAAGCCGGTCGATCCAGCCTGGGCACCGATCGATTACCTGGAGTGCCCGGTGACCGCCATCGATGCAGCCGAGGGCAGCTTCGATGCCGTTCTTTGCCAGCAGGGGCTGCAATTCTTTCCCGATCGCGGGCGCGCCGTTGGGGAGATGTGCCGGGTGGCCCGGCCGGGCGGGGTGGTGATGGTCTCGACGTGGGCGTCCGAGCGTCCACTGGGACTTTTCGGCCCCATGGCCGAGGCGCTGCAGGAAGCGGGCATGGCCGAGCCCTACCCGCATGCGTTCGACTCGCGGAGCTACAGCCTGGAGGCCGCTGAGCTTCGCAGGCTCCTGTCGGGCCTGCGGGATCTGGTCGTCGAGACGGTGGTACTCGACGCCGTGTGGCGCAACGCCGAAGATGCCGCCGCCACGCTGATGGGAACGCCCTACGGCCCCGGTATCAGGGCGCTGCCCGCCGAGACGCAAGAGCGGGTGCGCACCCTGTTCGCCGGGCGGCTAAGGCCATCGGCCGACGGCACAATCACGATCCAGACGGCGAGCCATATCGCGCGCGGCGTCAGATAGCCGGACCGGCGAGACGGCGATCATCCCCGCAAGCGGAAAGATCAGGAAGGATCAGCCGATGGCGCGCCGCGCCACCCACGGCTAACCCACGCCCGGAAGCCGACCCGAGGCGCTCGATCGCCCGCGACCCGTGGCACGAGGGCCACACGACCCGCACCGCGGTCGTGCCCGAGGTGGTCTTCGCTGTCCGCATGTACGGCGCCAGCAATTATTGCCCGGTAAAGCAATTCTTGCCATTTGAGCAAGTCGAGTCCACAGTGAAGGTACCGCGCCAAACCCGGTGCTGGGAAAACAATCGAATGGGGGGAAATCATGATGGCTGTCGCTGCGACGTCATTCGATCCGGAGCGCCTCGATCTTCTGTACCTGAATCAGTACTTCCAGATGGTGCATTGGGCGTTCAACCCGCTGCCATCGAGTGTCGATCAGAGCTCGCCAACGATGACGAGCATCATCAAGCAGAGCCTCGGCGGGACGTTCTCGACCCCGCCGGTGGCGGTGTCAGTGCCGGGGGCCATGCCGTTGCTGAGCACCCCGCCGACGGAGGCCGAGCTCGGGTTCCAGGCGCGCGTGGCAGCGCCGGCGCGTTCGGCACGCCTGAGTCGCTGGGCGCTCCAGTCACTCTCCCGCCTGGCGCGGTGACCAATGCCTGGCCGCCCTCGCCCACCGCGATCGCGGTGGTCGCCAACCACGTGGTCACGGTCGGGCTCGCCAACCAGTGGAATGACGAGGAAGAGCCGATTACGCCGATGGCGGGCTACCGGATCTGGGACGGCGCCACTTGGCGCGGCTGGGCCCCGCTCGACTCCTGCGGCCTCCCGTCGCGGTACCGGTTCTCGGTCGATTACGTCACCTGCCAGACACCGCGCGCGCTGATAGATGACTCCGACACCGCGACCGCATCAATCACCGCGGGCAACGGACAAATGCAGAACGTCAGCCAGAGCCTCGGGAACCTCGGTGGATCCGATCAGGCGCAGACCAACCTGGTCTTCTTCGAGCCGGTACCGGTCGAACTGTGCGAGACCGCCATCTTCAGCTACCAGGTGATGAACAGCTCCGCCAATGAGCCCGACGACATCAATACGGCGTTGGAGAAGGTTGCTGCCGACCTCGCCCAGTTCGCGCTCAAGTCGATCGAAAGTGATCTAGCCAGTGCCAAGGCGATCACGTCGATCACCGTGGCGACAAGCGTCGTGCCGGTCGTCGGCACGATTCTTGCCCTCCTCGGTGAATGGGTGCTCAGTGAACTTCCCGGCGCTGCCGTCCCCGGAGCTTGCGACGGCATGGTCGCCCTTGAGCAAGATGTACTGCTCGGGACCGACATCGCGCTCGCGACGGCGGGCGGCCAGGTGCACTCGGTTACAACCGAGCACCCCGGCACCACCTCCGCGGATGGGTGCGGCCCGACCTCTCAATACCAGGTGCAGTGGTCGATCCAGCAGGTATGACCTGGGTGCAATAAGGCATCTCACCTGACAAGGTCAGCCCAAAGCGGTGCGTTTCATGATCACGGAATGGGAGTCCGCGAACCTCAGTCACACACCAGGTCAGGACAGGCCGCCAGCGCCCGCCCATGGCAGCTCTCGCCCGGGCCCGTGCCCCGGCCCGCTCTGAGGCCGATCCGCTTAGGCTCGGCCGACGCGGATCGCTGGGCAGCTGACCTTCCGCGACGCCGACCTAGAGGCGACCAAGATAGCGGTGCATATGACCCGGCTCCAGGCCGAAGAACTGGACTTGCGTACCTGCCGCCCGGTCGGCGGTGCGATCCGGCTGGCGCAGGCCCGGGTCGGCGTTCTCATCGACGATGCCGCGACCTGGCCGTCTGAGATCTGGCTAAACGGGTTCATCTACGACGTGATCCGCCATCCGACCGGGCGAGTCCCGGTCGCCGAGCGAATCGACTGGGTCAGCGCCTGCTCCTCACCATCGGCACTATCGTCTTCACCCTCGACCGTCCTCATGCCATACCCGGCGGAGCAGTTCCACCGTTCAACCCTTGT
>Ga0335074_10001957_pt1 | contig 27981 bp, 29 predicted proteins | sample Lox_Sample_23_FD_206715 | JGI IMG/M metagenome (GOLD analysis project Ga0335074, IMG submission 206715) | Soil microbial communities from Loxahatchee National Wildlife Refuge, Florida, United States - Lox_Sample_2.3 | ecosystem: Environmental > Terrestrial > Soil > Wetlands | place: USA...
AACGCTGCATCGGCACCTCAGTTGCCCTTTCTATCCGAAGGATGGCGCGACGCCCTCCTTCGGATTCCTCGACATGCGATCGCGAACGGCGCTAAAACCCCTGAAGCTGCAAGGTGCGGCGATGATCGCCGCACCGATGTGCGAGGAGAGCTCTGCGATGGCGCGCAAAATTACGATCGGGATCAACTGGCAAGGTAAAATCGATTTTAAGGCGCTGATCGAGCGAGCCCGTATTGCCGATCAGGCGGGTGTCCATTCGATTTGGGTAGCTGAGGCGTGGGGCCACGACGCCTTCACGCTGCTAACGCTAATCGCCGAGCATACGCGCAAGGTCCACGTCGCGACCTCCATCGTCAATGTCTATTCACGCACGCCAGCCGCTTTGGCACAGCATTTCGCTACGCTGGACGAGCTATCGGAAGGGCGTGTGATTATTGGTCTGGGCACCAGCGGCCCGAATGTGATCGAGCATTTCCACGGCGTCAAGTTCAATCCCCCGCTGACGCGAATGCGCGAATACGTCGATATCATCAACGATCTAATTGCAGGCAAGCCGCTTAATTACCAAGGCAAAATCTTCAAGCTCGCGCGTGGCTTCACACTGCGATTCGAAACGACGCGGAAGCACATTCCGATTTTTATTGCCTCCTTGAATCGCAAGAGCCTGGAATTCACTGCGCAGCGTGCCGACGGCTGGATGCCGGTGATGATTCCGCTCGGGTCACTCAAGCAAGCGATCCGCGAGGTGCGTGGCATGGCTATCGAGGCCGGCCGCATGCCGGAAGCGGTCGCCGTCAAAGCGCCTGGATGGGTCAACGTCACTGCCGACGTTACCCGTGGCAAGTCGATCCACGCCGGTACGCTGTCGTTCTACGCCGCGCGGATGGGCACCTTCTACGCGGAACAACTGACGCGCTACGGCTTCGGCGACGAGGTCAAGCGGATTCGGGAGGCGTGGGCCTCGGGCGGAGCCAAGGCCGGGGCTGAAGCGGTGACGCCGCGGATGCTCGAAGGGATGGGCTACGTTGGCGATATCGCTGGCGCGATAGAAAGGCTCGACGCTCAGGAAGAGGCGGGTGTCGACCTTCATCCGGTGGAGGTTGACGCGAGCGGTGATCCCGGTACCTTCGAACGCACGCTGGCTGCGCTTGTCGGATAGTTGCTGCCGATTCAGGGCCTTCGCCCGATTGCGGGCGTTGCTGCCCGAACGATAAGGCGCTATACGAAACGGTAGTTCGGCCGCTCGGGTTTGCCGTGTGCAGCGACTCCGTTGGAACCGGACAACCGACCCAGTTAGAGGAGATTTGCAATGAAAGCAGCAGTAATGGAAGGGGTTCGCAAACCGCTGGTGGTGCGCGACGTCCCGGACCCGAGTTGTCCCGCTAGCGGTGTGATCCTGCGGACCGAGGCCGAAGGGGTATGCCGCTCGGACTGGCATGCATGGTCGGGTGATTGGGGTTGGATCGGTTTGGTGCCGCCGATGCCTTTGGTGATGGGCCATGAGTTCTGCGGCGTGATTGAAGAAGTTGGCAAAGACGTCCACAGCTTTAAGAAAGGCGACCGCGTGCTGGTGCCGTTCAGCCAGGGCGACGGTATCTGCGAGTATTGCCGGAGCGGCAATTCGCATGTCTGCGCAAATCCGATGCTGCCCGGCTTCTCGTACTGGGGTGGCTATGGTGCATACGTCGGAATTCCCAACGCCGACCAGAATCTAGTGCCGATGCCAGAGGAAGTTGGCTTCCTTGAAGGCGCGTCATTGGGCTGCCGTTTCATGACTTCCTACCACGGAGTCGTTGACCGTGCGCAGGTGAAGCCGGGCGAATGGGTCGCCGTCCATGGCTGCGGCGGGATCGGCCTTTCAGCGATTCACGTCGCGGCGGCGATCGGCGCTAACGTGATCGCAGTCGACCTCGATGATAGGAAGTTGGAGCTGGCGAAGAAGGTTGGTGCGCAGCATGTGATCAACGGCAAGAACACCGATGCGCCAATGGCGATCTTCGACCTGACCAAGGGCGGCGCGCACGTTGCCGTCGATGCGCTCGGTATCAAGGCGACCTGCCGCAATGCGATCCTGAGCCTGCGTAAGCAGGGCCGCGCACTGCAAATCGGGCTCACGTCGCAAGCCGAACAGGGTGAAATCGCGGTGCCGATCGACCGCATGGTGACGATGGAACTGTCGTTGATCGCAACGCTCGGCATGCCGGCCTCACGCTATCCCTCGATGTTGCAGATGGTGCAGGCGAAGAAACTCGATCCCAAGTCGATGATTACTGAGACCGTTAGTCTCGGCGGCGCCTCGCGCGTGCTGGAGGAGATGACCAACTTCCAGAACGTCGGCGTGTCGATTATCAACGCGTTCTGAGCTTGATTTAGCAACTCTGACGATGAAGGCTCGCCTCCGCGCGAGCCTTTGTCATTTTGCAGGCGCGTATCAACTCGACTATCAGCTTCAAAGCGAACTGCGGAATCCAATGAAAGCAATTGTAATTGATCGTCCCGGCGACGAAAGCGTTCTCAGAGTTGGCGAAATTCTGGACCCTGTTCCCGGACCAACCGACTTGTTGATCGCTGTACGATGCGCCGCGCTGAATCGCGCCGATATCATGCAGCGGCAAGGCAACTATCCGCCGCCGCCCGGTGCGCCCGCTACGCTCGGACTCGAATGCGCTGGTATCGTTGCAGCGGTTGGCGCTGAGGTCAAAGGATGGCGCGTCGGCGATCGCGTGATGGCGCTCTTGCCCGGCGGCGGCTATGCGGAGAAAGCGATCGTCCAATACGGTTCGGCGATGCATGTGCCGAACGCACTGAGCGACGAAGAGGCTGCCGCGATTCCTGAAGTCTATCTAACGGCATTTCTCAACCTCTTCATGATCGCGGGGGTCAAGGCCGGACAATCGGTGCTGATTCATGGTGGTGGCAGTGGCGTCGGCACGGCGTCGATTCAACTGCTGGGCGAGGCGGGCGCTCGCTCAATCGTGACGGCTGGCTCCGATGCGAAATGCGAGCAATGCCTGAAGTTTGGCGCCGACGTCGCGATCAACTATAAAGCTGGGCCTTTCGCACCGCAGGTCAAGGCGGCGACTAACAATCGCGGCGTTGATGTGGTCCTCGACTCCATCGGTGCGGCCTATCTTTCGGCAAATCTTGAAGCGCTCGCGCATGGCGGCGCGCTCGTACTGATCGGCATGATGAAGGGCGCGAAGACCGAGCTCGATTTGACTACGATCCTGCGGCGTCATCTGCGGATTTATGGATCGACCTTGCGGACGCGGCCGGTGGCGGAGAAGGCGCAGATTGTGGCGGCTTTCCTTGAACGCTTCGGTCCCGCGCTCGAAGCCGGACGGCTGCGTCCTCCGATCTACAAGGTATTGCCGCTGGAAGAATCTGCCGAGGCTCACCGGCTGATGCAGGCGAGTGAGCACTTCGGCAAAATCGTCCTCCGCGTTAGCTGATCGCTTACGCTCTTAATTCTTCTTTGGGTGCGGCGTGCCGAGGTACGGGAACTCCTTCAGAGTGTCGGTATGCGGTTTGAGGCCGGTCGGCGGGCAGGCTCCTTTAGTCAGGCAGGCGATCCGGTAATTGATCACGTCATCGGTGAAGACGCGCCCATTCGGATACTTCGCCGGTTTCGATGGATCAAACGTCAGAACATCGGGAAGCAAACCCTCTGAGTCAATCGTGGCGATCGCTTCGTCGCGCGTGTAGTTACCGGTGTGTCCCAGCAGGTGCACGAATTGATCGAGCCAGCGCGCACGATCATTGACCGGCTCGCTCGCGTTATACTCGAGTTTCGTATCGTCGGTGTTGAAAAAGCTGCTGGTGGAAGGATGGCCGGCGCGATCGGCGTGGATGAGCTTGCCATTCTCCCGCACACTGCATCGTCCCCAGATACGGATTGCAGGACTGCCACCGAGTTCGCTGGTTGGCAGTTCTATCCCAGTCGACATGATGTTCGCTTCGGTGTTTGAATCCACACCGGTCCAAGGCGACTTATTGCCGAGATGAGGCTCGGTAAAGTTGCGCTTCCCGCGGGTATCGAACAGGCCCTTGATGCCATCGTAATCGAAGAAGAAGGCGTCGCTGCGGGCCCCGGCGAAAAAAGTGTAACGCCCCGATTTTACGATGTTGGGTGTAGGCCCGAACGACACCTCGGCATCGCCGATGATCTTGGTCCCAACTGCTTCAGGAGAATGGGTTTCAGCGCCCTTCGCCAGAAAGACGCTTACGGTCTGCTTGCCGTTTACCGGCGGTGAGAAGACATAACTGAACGCGACGTCCGTCAGGAAATCACCGTCGGTGTCGATGTTGACGCGGTAGATGGCGTCGGGGTGGAGCGCGTCGACATTCGGATTTGCATTCAGGATGATTACGGTCCTTGACGGGTCCGCCGGCGCCTGGAAGGCATAGAGATCGCAAAGGTCGAGTCGTTGATCGCCGAGCGGAGGTCCGAGACTGAGTCCAGTAAAATGATTGGACATTTTTGCCCCTTTTTGACTCTGAGGATGTAATATTGCCTATCTGATTGTTTATTTCTGAACCTGAAATCCCTTCGACGCAAGCGCAGGCTAACTCCAGTCTTTTAAGTTTCCCTTAAACTGGTCGCATGGTGTCATGTGGCTCGCCCCCTTAACCTATGGCGCAACCGGATGATATTTTACCGGATACCCTCACGAAAATGCGGCTTAGCGAACTCGACTATGATCTCCCCATAGAGCTGATTGCGCAGGAACCGCTCGAGCGGCGCGACGAGGCGCGGTTGCTCGTGCTCGAGCGGCGGCAGGGCACGATCGAGCATTCGCGCTTTTACAAGATCGGCCGCTACTTGCGCGAGGGCGACCTCCTTGTGCTCAACAACACGCGCGTATTTCCGGCGCGGCTCCTGACGCGCAAGGAATCGGGCGGCGCCGTCGAATTGTTATTCGTACGGCCGGCTGAGAATCCCCCCGGGGCATGGATTACGCTGGCGCGGACCCATCGCGGACTCCGCGAGGGCACGCGGCTTAAGCTCGACGACGGTCATACGCTGAGCGTCGTCGGATTTTTCAAGCCGGGACGTCCGTTGGTGGTCAGCAGCGATGGGCCAATCGAAGCTTTATTGGAAGCGCACGGCGCGCCCGCATTACCCCATTATATCAGGCGGCCGGTAGCGGCTGGCGACCTCGATCATTACCAGACCGTTTATGCCGAACCCTCGGGGGCCGTCGCTGCTCCGACAGCCGGACTTCACTTCACACCAGAACTGATTAGTGAACTCGAGGCGAACGGTGTACGCCATGCCTTCCTGACGCTGCATATCGGTCCGGGTACGTTTGTCCCGGTTCGGTCCGACGCCGTGGAGGGTCATTCGATGGAAGCCGAATGGTATACGATCCCGCCCGCGACGGTGACCGCGATCGATTCCGCCCGGCGGCTCGGCGGACGGATTATTGCGGTAGGCACCAGTAGTGCCCGGGCGCTGGAATCTTACGCGATTACTGGGGATGTCGAGGGTGCGACGGGCCTCTTCATTTTCCCTGGCTTTCGCTTCAAGCTGGTGGAGTCGATGGTGACCAACTTCCATATGCCACGCACGACCGTGTTGGCACTCGTGATGGCCTTGGCCGGACGCGATCAGATTCTGGCGGCGTACCGAGACGCGGTTCGCCACCGCTACCGCTTTCTCAGTTACGGCGATTCAATGCTGATCCTTTAATGGACACGCCGATTAGCTTTGTCGTCGAAGCTACCGAAGGCGACGCCCGGATGGGCCGCCTCGCGACCCATCATGGCACGATCACGACGCCGTGTTTTATGCCAGTGGGGACGCGTGCGGCGGTCAAGGCGATGGCGCCAGACGAATTGCGGGGCATGGGCTATCGGATGGTGCTCGCCAACGCCTACCATCTGGCCGTTCGGCCCGGGCCCGAGCTGATCAATCAGATGGGCGGGATCGCGCGATTCATGGGTTACGACGGTGCGATCCTCACCGATTCCGGCGGCTATCAGGCGATGAGCCTTGCTGCGATTAATTCGATTACGGAAGAGGGGATTCGCTTCCGGTCGCATCTGGACGGCGCGCCGATCCTCTTCACGCCGGAGAACACGGTTGTACTCCAAGAGCGTCTCGGCGCTGATATCATGATGGCCCTCGATGAGTGCACGCCCTATCCGGCCGACCGTCAGCGGGCGCAGTCGTCACTCGAAATGACAGCACGCTGGGCCGAGCGCTGCGTCAAGAGCCGCCACAGTGCGACGCAGGCGCTGTTCGGGATCGTTCAGGGCAGTATCTATCCAGATTTGCGCCGGATGAGCGCCGCCCAAATCATCGCGCTGCCCTTCGACGGCTATGCGGTCGGCGGACTTTCCGTCGGCGAGCCCCGTCCAGCGATGCGCGAGATCGCGGCATTGACGGTCGCATTGTTGCCGCCAGCGATGCCGCGTTACCTGATGGGCGTCGGGACGCCACAAGATTTGTTGGCAGGGATTGCGATGGGCTTCGATATGTTCGATTGCGTCCTGCCGACTCGTAACGCCCGCAACGGCTCAGCTTTCACCAGCGAGGGCAAGTTGTCGATCAAACGGTCGGAATTTACCCGCGACGAACGGCCGCTCGATCCGCGTTGCGATTGCCGTCCCTGCACTAGGGTTTCGCGCGCCTATCTGCGCCATCTTTATATGTCTGGTGAGATTCTCGCAGCGCGCGCGCTGACTGAACATAATCTCTACTTCTACGCCCGCTTGATGCGCGAGGCGCAAGCTGCAATCGTATCCGGCAATTACAGGGCCTACGCCGCCTACTTGATTAATGCGATGGGTGGTGATGCTGCCAATAACGGAACCGATATAGATGTGGTTTGAAGGAATCGCGTGGGCCGCAGGCCCAGCCGCTCCACAATCGCTCTTCGATACATTGATCGCCAATCCGCTGGTGCCTCTCGCGATGGTGGTCGCGGTCTTTTATTTCGTGATCCTGCGGCCGCAAACCAAAAAGGCCAGCGAGCATCAGACGATGCTCAAGGGTCTTAAGCGCAACGACGAGATCGTTACGACTGGTGGGCTAATCGGGCGGATCGCCGAGCTCAGCGACAACGTCGTCACGATGGAAATCGCGCCGGGCGTGAGAGTGCGCGTCGAGCGGAGTCAGGTAACGGCGATTTCGAGTTACGGCAAAACCGCCACTAAAAAGGAAAAGAGCGAATAAGGGCGCAGGCCCGATCGCCAACGGAAAGTCTCGTGGAAGCTGCGCAGAATCCAATCTCGATTGTCGTCTTGCTGAGCCTTGCAGTTGCCTTCGTCTATCTCCATTTGACAGGTGGCAGCGGCTTGATTCGGCTGGTCTTGGCCGGTGCGATTGCCGTCGCCAGCGTCATCCTGCTGTTGCCTAGCTTTAATCTGCCGCTACCCGATGTTCTCCAGAGCCTTCCCAAAATCCAGCTCGGGCTGGATCTGCAGGGCGGAACCCATCTGCTGCTCGAAGTGAAGCTCGACGACGCGATCGCAACTGCGTTGAGGCGTCAAGGCGAAGATCTCAATCGCGAACTGGCCAAGAACAAACTGTCGCCCGTGGTCACCTCAATGGCGAATGACGGCTCGTTGCAAATCACGCTGAAGGATCCCAGCCAGCGCGACGCTTTCGTCGATCTGGTGCAAAAGAGTTTCCCCGAGCTGAGTCTGAATTCAGTACCGAATGTCGCCGGCGCGGTCTTCAAGGCCACTTACACGCCGCACGAAGCCTTGGAAGTTCGCAGCAACGCGATGGATCAGGCGCTGGAGACAATCCGCAATCGAATCGACCAGCTCGGCGTGCGCGAAACCACAGTGATGCGTGAAGGCGACAACGATATCCTGGTGCAGTTGCCGGGAATCCAGGATCCGGAGCAGGCCAAAGAGCTAATCGGCAAAACGGCGGTGCTCGAGTTCAAGCTGCTCGACGACAACCACAGCGTCTCCGACGCGCTCAAAAACGGGCCGCCGGAGGGCGACGAAATCCTCTACGGCCCGCCGCAGGAAGGCGGTCCGCCGCCGTATCTGGTGGAAAGTCCAGTACTGCTGACTGGTGACGTCGTAACTGATGCGCGCGTGCGCCCGGGCGGCCGTCTGGAAGCGCCCTACGTTGAGGTTCAGCTTGATCGGCGCGGCGCTGACGTCTTCGGCGCGATCACCAGCGCGAACGTCGGCCATCATTTGGCGATCGTTCTCGACAACACCGTCTATTCAGCGCCGGTAATCAAGGAGCCGATCCCCGGCGGCGACGTTCAGATCAGCGGCAATTTCACTATCGATGAGGCCCATCAACTGGCGATCGTTCTGCGCTCAGGCGCGTTGCCGGCTCCGGTTGAGATCATCGAGGAGCGCACGGTCGGGCCTTCGCTCGGACGCGATTCGATTCGCCAGGGCGAGTTGTCCTTTGTCGTTGGCGCAGTCGCGGTGCTCGCTTTCATGGCTATCTACTATAACGGCGCTGGGTTGCTGGCTGATTTCGGCCTCACCCTCAATATACTGCTGCTGGTATGCGTAATGGCGGCGCTGCAGGCGACGCTGACCTTGCCCGGAATCGCGGGAATCGTGTTGACGCTTGGTATGTCTGTTGATGCCAACGTGCTGGTCAACGAGCGGATGCGCGAGGAATTGCGCGCCGGTAAATCTCCGCGCGAGTCAGTTAAGGTTGGCTACGAGCGAGCCTGGTCGGCGATTCGCGACTCGAACATATCGACCTTCGTGGCCGGGCTTATTTTGTTCCAATTCGGCACCGGCCCGGTCAAAGGCTTCGCGGTCACTCTGTGCGTTGGAGTGCTGACCGGAGTCTTCTCCTGCTTCGTGGTCACGCGAGCCTGGTACGATTATAAGATATATCAGCGTCGTTTAACTGCTATAAGCGTCTGATCGCTGTGTGTCTGGCGGCGCCAAATATGCCGCTGAATGCCGAATTTGTCAGATCGTGCCTGCTGCAGGCGTGGCACTGGCCGCCGAGATTTGCCAAAATGGCTCGAATCTAGCGGCTGAATTCGGCGAAAAAGGGCGTGGCGGTCCCAAATCATAAAACTTTCGTCTCGACCATCATGACTGATAAGGACGACATCCTCTTGAATTCGCGTGAGGTCGCTTTTCTCCTCGACCTCAGCCCTGACACGGTCAATGAGTTTGCGCGGCGAAACATCCTCCCCGCGTTCAAGAAGGGTCGGCAGTGGCGTTTTCGCAAACGCGATATAGCTTCCTTCAAGCGGCATATGCGCGGCGTCAACGCCGCCGCGTAGCGCAAACTGAGAAGCGGACAGTGGCTGGTGGGGATGACGGGGCACGGTATCGATCGACGCAAGCGCTCGCTTGAACTCTTCCGAAGCTTAAACACCACCCGAGGTATCCATTGATGGCCGAGCCCCACGAGAGCCGCGTCTACTCCGATCTGGCGCATTTCTACGATTCCGTATTTGGACGGGCCTTTGTTGATCACGAGCACGAGGTTCTTGAGGGAACAACCTTTCGCCCCGGCCAGCAGGTACTCGAAATTGGCGTCGGCACAGGAATCTCCCTCGACGCCTACCCGCCTTATGTGCATGTCACGGGCATCGACCCCTCCGCGGACATGCTAGCCCATGCGGTTGAGAAGGTTCGTGACAACCAATGGGGGCATATCGAGTTACGCAACGGCGACGCCCACAATCTGGACTTTCCCGATAACAGCTTCGACTGGGTGTGTACTTTCCACGTCATGACTGTGGTGAGTAATCCCCGGCGGATGATGGACGAGATGATCCGGGTGTGCAAACCGGGCGGCCGAATTATCGTAATTAGCCACTTCGCCAGCGCCAATCCAATCCTTTATCTGTTTGGGGTGATCATTAATCCAATCACCAGCTTGCTTGGATGGACCACGCGGTTGCGGGCGCGCGATGTCCTTGATGGTCAGAAGATCACCGTCGAGCGCAACGAACGCTTTTCACGGCTGTCAGTGCATTACGTAGTTGTCGCACGCAAAAACGAATAACTTGATCGCGAGGTTGCGCGGCCCGCTGTTGACTGCGATCGCGGCGGGGACGTTGTTAGTTCCGCTCACGGCTTTCTCCTATCAATCCGAGACCGTCGTTGATGGTGGAACGATCAGCGGTGAGGTGACGCTCGCGGGTCAGGCGCCTGCACCGGCGCGGCTCGAAGTCAGCAAGGACAAAGATGTATGCGGCGCACAGCCGCTCTACGATCAATCATTGGTGGTGGGCAGTAACCGCGGAATTGCCAATGCAGTCGTAACCCTTGCGGATATTCAGAAGGGCGAAGCCTTCACGCCTCTCCCGGACGTAAAGTTCGACCAGAAAGGCTGTGAATACATCCCCCATGTAATCGCGTTTCCAGCCGGTTCGACCATTCAGATAATCAACTCCGACGGCATCCTGCACAGTATCCACACGGAATCGACGATTAATCCGGTGGTCGATATGGCGCAGCCTGGATTTAAAAAAACCATCGACATCACGATTGCCGATCCCGAAGTGATTAAAGTCGGCTGCGATGCGCACAATTGGATGCAAGGCTGGTGGTACGCCACGTCTAATCCGTACTATGCGGTCACCGGAGCGGACGGTAAATTCACAATCAAAAACGTCCCGCCGGGCAGTCACACGCTCGAAGTCTGGCAGGAAAAGCTCGGCGTTAAGAAGCAGCCAGTCACAGTCGGCAAGGACGGTGCAGTTACTGCTGACTTTACGCTGAAACTGCCCTAAGGCCGTCGCGGCTGAAATGCCGCAGAATCAGGAGCATCAGCAATGATCAAGCGGTTCGATACGCTCGATGTAGTAGTGACGAATCTCGACGACGCGGGCCCACTTTATCAGCGGAATTTCGGTTTCAGCGTGAGACATGCCGAGGGCTCGGACGACGCATTGATTGCGATCGGTGACGCCCAAATCCGCCTGCGGTCCGGCGCTGGAGCGGAGGCGGCATTGAAAGCTACTGGTGAAGGACTCGCGGCGTTGTGGCTCGAAGCTGACGACGTCGAGCCGGTCGCGGCGGCGCTCGATACAGCGGGTCTGCACCATCGTCCAATTCGTCGGGAGAGTGATCAGCGGGTGCTCGAAATCGATCCGTCAGCGGCCAACCTCGTCCCCCTCTTCATCTTCGACCGCCGCCGCTAATTCCCAGTCGCCGTTTGGCTCAATTCGGGAGAGCGTCAAACTATCGACACGATCAAGTTTCTATCGTGAAGTCGACGGCGAGAAAGCATTAGCGGTCTCTGGCATCCAAATCGAGTGGCCATTCTTGTCGCGAAGCTGCATGCTCAACTCAGGTTGATTACCGCGATAGACTTCCCCGATAACAATCCGGCACTTTCCCCCATAGGCCAAGCAAATAGAAGGTTCTCCCGAAGGTGTGGAGAGTAACCCAATCGTTTCCTGCCCCTCGGCGTCGGATACTCCTAAGCTAACCATCCCAGTATCCCCTACCTCGATGGTTACAGCCTGTTTCCCATAAGGGTTAACGACTGACAAGGAGTGGGTCTGGACAGAATCTGCGATGATCCTTTGTGGATGCTCACCCGCATTCACGTAAGATGTCGCTTCATATCCGACGATCAGTGCCAGAAGGATCAAGAGACACCGGTTCCTACGTTCAAGCCTTCGCAAACGATTTTCAATATCCATGTCGGATTCGATGGCATGCAAGACATTAAGCCTGCCGAAATGCCGAGGTCGTCAACTTGAGTCTATCCGTAATTCAGGCGCTAGCCGAGAAAGCGGAGCGGACAGCGGATTCGAGTCGGCGTGTCAGTTCCGAGCGCTCGCTGCCGCGGATCTCGTCCGCGCTGATTGGCGTACCAAAGGTCAGCCGTATGCGGGCACCCGGAATGACGAAGCGAGACCCGCGCGCCATCATCGATGCGGTTCCACTGATCGCCAGCGGAACGCACGGCAGTTTCGTCAAAGCGGCCAGCCATGCGGCGCCGTCACTGAACTCGTGCACCTGATTGTCACTATGGCGATGACCCTCAGCGAACACGCAGATGCTGTAGCCGTGACGAACGACCTCTAGCGCCCGCCGAATTGCCTTGCCGCCCGCTTTGCGATCAATAACGATATTTTCTGAGTGATAAAGTACGAAACCAACCAGTGGAACTTGGCGAATTTCCCGCTTGGCGACAAAGCGCATCTCGCCCGGCGCATGAAGAATTAGCACCAGAATATCGAGCAAGCTTTGATGATTGGAGACGGCAATGTAGCGATCTACGCCCGTTAGATTTTCGAGGCCGCGCACTTCGACCTCGACCCCGCAGAACGTCAGGATAATCCAACTCATCAGCTTCTGTAGCGGCGTCACGAGATGGCTATTGAATCGCGTCACGATTGCCGCCGGTATGAGAAAAACAAAAAGAACGAATACGGACAGAATCGTCGCTATGACGCCCCAAACTCTGCGCAATAGACCGGGCCGCGCGATGCCGGCGGTGGAGGTTATTTCAGGTTGCGGAGACGATGTTGCGGCTTGATTCGCCTGCGCGATAGATGGCGCACTTCCGGTAGGCGTCCGCATGGCAAGTAGGATTCCCGATCCTGATGGGATGCCGCAAGTCGGCCGCTCTGGTGACGCCGCAACGGTACTGCCGAAAAACTGCTCACTGAGCCGTCTCAGAGCTACCGGTGCCCCATGTGTTAATGAGCTTGAGGCGCCGGGGTCGCGGTGGCGTGATTGGACACGCGCTCCCGTCGGCGGATCAACGGCATCAGCAACGCTGCGCCTGCGAGCGCCAGGAGCAGGCCCTGCGCGGCGAGGGTCTGAATCGTGGGGAACACGCCGAGCATCGGCAGCGTCGGGACGTAACTGACGAAGGTCGCACTTACAACGCCAGATTCCTGGAAGCTCCCGATGCCTTGACCCGCAAATACGACCGCGAGTCCGTAGAGCAAAAACGACGTGACCGAGAAGAAGGCGCCGATCGGAATCCGATACACCAGCTTGCGCAGCAGGGTAAAGGTCAACGTGAGCGCGATCGCGCCAGCCGTAACTCCCAGAGCAATCGCGTGGCGTTCCACCCGCTCAGTGGCGCCCGAAACCAGGGCTTGAAAAAACACGATGGTCTCGGCACCTTCTCGCATCACGGCGAGGAATGCTGTTAAGGCCAGGGCAATCGAAGGTCCGCGGCTGGATTTGGCCGCCTCGATCTGCGATCGGATAAAGCTGCTCCACTGTCTGGCCTGACCCTTTGAGGTCATCCACGAGCTGACGTAAAAGAGGGTCGCCGCTGCCAGCAGCTGAAAAATGCCCTCGAGCGTGTCGCTGGTGTTATCCGCGATGAAGTGATTAACCGCCCATGCCAACGCTGCGCTCGCGACGACTGCTACGCCTGCGCCGAGGTAGATATCGCGTACGCGTGACGTCTGACCGGTCTCGCGGGTGCCGGCGACCAGAGCGATGATTACGAGCAGCGCCTCCAGCCCTTCGCGGAAGAGAATCCCTGAGGAATAGAGGAAATACGGCAGGACAGTCGAACTATTGGCCATTGGTATAACTGATTATGCTCAGATTGCCGGCTTATTACCGATGAGAATGAGTTTCATTTACAGAACTATCCGGCTATTGCCGCTCCTGTCAAGGCGCGCACCTCATTAGCATCGAAGCCGCGGCCAAATTCCGACCGTCTCTATTTGGCTTTTCGTGCGGACCTGGCTTGAATCGCCCGCATCAAATTAATCGGCAACGAATGTGTTATGAGCTCACTCTGAGCATTAACGAAGACCTTGCGGGGGATTCGGGGCCGGTGTAGCTTCACGTTGAAGCGGAGCCATTCGGCTCCCGCTTCGTCGCTTTCGGGGAATGTATGGCGATGCGAGGAGCGACGGTCCGGCAGGGCACCTATGCGATGCCTCTATTGTTCGCAACGCGCCGGCATCTTTAGAACGACCTGTGCGACTTGCGCTCACGTGATTAGCGTGGTTGATCGCGCGGGCGCCGAGGTCGGTTTGGTGGGATTGGTGGATATTTTTGCCGCCGAAGGGCTCCGCCGCGACCAAGTGGACCGGGTGCTCGACGCCGAAATCGGCGGGAATCCGACCCTGCGCGACCGCATGACGTCGCAAATGGCGAACCTGCTGATGCGCAATCTGGGGATGCCCGGCCGGCAATCGCCAGAAGATGTACAGCGGGTACGGCTCAATATGAGCGCGGGTACTGGCGAAGGGACTGCCGGGCCTGGCGAGAAGCCGCCGGGGTCGGGATGAGCATGCGTAGCCGCGCTAAGGCGGATCGTGACTCGGATGGGTGGACACAAATGAGGTACGAGGATCGGAGGCGAACGGATGAGTGTTAGCACAATCGGGATTATCGGCGCAGGCCAGATGGGCGCCGGAGTCGCACAGGTGGCGGCACAGTCCGGCCTGAACGTGATGCTGAACGATATCTCGGAGGATCTCTGCCGGCGCGGCCGCGAGATGGTCGAGCGCAATCTCGACCGCATGATCCAGCGCGGACGATTCAAGCCCGAGGAACGCGACCGTATCCTCCGGCGGGTCGAAATTACGCCCGATCTGGAAGAGTTGCGCGCATGCGACTTCGTGCTCGAAGCGGTTGTCGAAAACGAAGACGCCAAGATTGGACTGTTCCAACGGCTCGACCTGGTTTGCCCGCCCGAAGTGATTTTTGCCTCGAATACCTCTTCGATTTCGATCACGCGAATGGGCGCGCGTACTACCCGCGCCGACCGCTTTATCGGAATGCATTTTATGAATCCCGTACCCGCTATGCGCCTGGTTGAGATTATCCGCGGGCTTGCGACCTCCCATGATACTTACGAGGCGACTCGGGAACTGGCCGAACGGCTCGGCAAAAATACGATGACCGCTGAGGATTTTCCCGGGTTTATCGTCAACCGGATCTTGCTCCCCATGATCAATGAAGGCATCTACACCCTCTATGAGGGCGTCGGCGGGGTCATCGATATCGACACCGCGATGAAGCTCGGGACCAATCAGCCGATGGGTCCGTTGGAGCTGGCCGATCTGATTGGCCTCGACACTTGCCTCGCTATCATGGAGGTGATGCATCGGGTTTTCGGCGACGATAAATACCGGCCCTGTCCGCTGCTCAAGAAATATGTCGATGCCGGTTATCTTGGACGCAAGGCCGGGCGCGGATTTTATATCTACGACGCTCAAGGTAATCAGACGCCGCCAGTATCGCCAGCGCGTTAGCACCGAAGGGACCGGATCGATTAGCCGGGGAGCCGCGCAGTTATTAGCTCTGCCAAGCGCCGAAGGGGCAAGCATAAGCCGGCGTTTTGGCGGCAGGAGGGATTGCGATGGCGGTGAAAGCGTTCATACTTATCGACACCTCGCCGGGCAAGGCCAAGGAAGTTGCAGCAAAATTGCGTCAGGTTACCGGTGTGGAGACGGCCCACGCGGTGACCGGGCCACACGACATAATCGCGGTCGCCGAGGCTCAAGACATTTCCGATCTCGGCGAGTTGATCGTTCGGAAGATTCAGAGCGTAGCCGGTGTTACGCGGAGCCAAACTTCGATTGTCGCCGATTAAGCCTCGCAACGATAGTGGATGGGAAAGCTGCCGAGAAGCGTATGAAAGGAATTGAACGGCGTCCGCTGCCGGGGAATGATAGCTAAAAGCGCCGTCGAATCAGTCGGCGATGCAATTTGAAGGGGTGTCGAATGTTAGCGTCCGTCCAGAGGAACTCCAGGCAGGGGAAGTAAGCGATGGCTCAGTTACCCGTGGTCAAGCGGCTCCGCAAGGAGATGGAGACGCTCAAGCGCGAACTCACGGTCGATCTGCCGAAGGAACTGGAGCGCGCGCGTGCGCATGGCGATCTTTCGGAAAATGCCGAATGGGCAATGGCCAAGCAGCGGCAAGAGTTCCTGCGCGCCCGGCTGAACAATCTCGAAGCGCGAGTCGCCGAACTGTCGATGATCAACCTCGACTCGATTCCGCGCACTACCGTCGGTTTGGGCAGCAAGGTCGAACTCGAAGATCTCGACGAGGGCGGCTCGACCGAATACGAAATTGTCGTGCCCGAAGAAGTCGATGGCTCGCTTAACCGCATTTCATTGTCCTCGCCGCTGGGGCGTTCTCTGATCGGCAAGGCTTGCGATGACGATATCGAGGTCCAGACCCCCAAGGGCAAGCGCTCGTATCTGGTCCGCAAGCTGCTCACGATTCACGAGTTGCTGGCATCAGAGAACGGCGACGGCGAGAAGTGATCTGACGCTTTTGGCGATGCCTGACCGAACGCCTATGGCGTATCGTTTATCAGCGGCCGCACCAAATCACCGAATAAGCCTGCTATGGAAAATCGCAGCCTGACGTTCGCGGCGCTCCTGCTCGGACTCTTGATTGGCGTTGGTACCGCGGTCGGTGGATTTTTCATCGGCCGCGGATTCTATCAGGCGCGGGCCGAGCGTTATGTCACCGTTAAGGGTCTGGTCGAACGCAACGTCGCCGCGGACCTTGCGCTATGGACGATCAGCTATACGGCGAGCGGACCGGATCTGAACAGCACCAACGACAAGCTGCAGAACGACCAGAAAATCGTCCTGGCCTTCGCGCAGGCTCACGGGTTTGATTCCTCAGAGATTCAAATTCAGCCCACGACCGTGACCGATGGCTTTGCGAATGCCTATCAAGGCAATCGTCCCGATCCGAGCCAGCGCTATATCGTCAAGGGGGGCATCCAGATTCGCTCCGTTAAAGTAAACAAAGTTCAGTTGGCCAGCCAGGACACGGGGGATTTGGTCAAACAGGGCGTCGCGCTAGGCGAGAATTATCCACAGGCTCCGCAGTATTTCTTTACGAAACTCAATGAGATCCGCCCCTTGATGCTCGCGGACGCGACGCGGAGCGCGCGGGCCGTCGCGGAGCAGTTCGCCGCCGATTCGCATAGTCAGCTAGGGCCGATACGTCGCGCTAATCAGGGCGTATTCCAGATTACGAGCCGCGATGCATCAGGCGATCAGGCGCAGGGCGACGAGCAAAGTTCGGTCGAGAAAAAGGTTCGGCTCGTCTCCACCGTGGACTACTACCTCCTCGATTAGATTAAGACGAGCGGAGGCGGCGGGGTCGGATGTGGATAATGACCTAAAAAACTGCCCGCTATGCAAAAATCAGCCAAAAACCTGTGTATTCGATTACCATTTCACTAGGCATGCATGTAACGTTGAGCTAACACTTAAGTGACAGTACGAGCCTGGGACCTCCGAGTGACGACGTGGCCTCCTCCGACGTCGTAATTCAGCGAGTCCATGAATGGCGGAGCGGCCTCGGTCCTCCGCCATTCCCTATTAAAGGCACTGGCGCCTTGCCCGGTTCCACCTAGACGCGGCGTCGCTCCGAACCTCGGACACAAATTGCCTCTCGGGCAAGTGTGCGCAGTGTTTCAACCTCTAGCCGAGCTTACAGTTGCATTGGCCTTCCAAAATACTAAGCTCATTTGCGTATCATCGCGGCCAGTCACTCCGGGGGTATTATGCTCAGCAGCACCGTACTCGACGTCGCTATCGGGTTGATCTTTACCTTTCTGGCCTTCAGCTTGGCGGTCAGTGCGATTGTCGAGGCGATCGCTTCGCTTTTGAAATTACGCTCGGCGACGCTACTTCAAGGCGTCAAAGATCTGCTGAACGATCAAGCCTTCCATGGTCTCGCCCTCAGTCTCTACAAGCATGCACTCATCAATCCGCGTGAGTCGGGCAAAACAGAGGATGTGAATCCGGCCGCCGAATCGCCTTCATGGTGGGCTCAAAAGATATCCTTGGTCAGAATATGGCGTGAGAATCACGCCCGCAAACTTCCCGCTTACATTAATTCAAATCAATTCGCCGCCGCGATGGTCGACATCCTCAAACTCGCGGGGGGCGATGCTGCCGCGATGAAGGCGGCGATTACCACCAACATTGTGATTCAAGCTGATCCACAACTGAAGATGTTGTTGGAGGGTATCGTGGATCGCACCGGCGGCAAGCTGCAGGAAGTTCAGAAGGAACTGGCCGGATGGTTTGACAATGCGATGGATCGGGTCGGCGGCGATTACAAGCGCAGGACACAGTTTTGGAGTTTGATCATCGCCATGGTCATGGCGATCCTCTTGAACGTAAGCGCGATCAATATCGGTCAGACTCTTTGGATCAGGCCGATGATCGCGAAGGCGATCGCTCCTGAGGTTGGACTATTAAAGGAATTGGGGTCCGATAAGAATCCCGCCGATCAGTTCGACGCACTGGCGAAGCTGGGCATCCCTGTAGGCTGGACCACAAATGATTTCGTCCAGCTATTTCCCAGGTATAGAGCATATTATTCACCTGGACGGCCCAATTTCGGTATTTGTTTCAATCTCTTCGCTGGTTGGTTGATCACTGCGGTCGCCGCTTTGTTCGGCGCGCCATTCTGGTTCGATGCACTCCAACAGATCGTCCGGCTAAAGGGTTCGGGTCCGAGTCCGGCCGAGAAGGCAGACAAAACCGCCGCCTCCGGCTGACCGCGCGAGCTATCAGCCCTTTTGTCGGTCATGCTACGAGTGTCTTGATAACGGATGTCGGGGCCGATATACCCCGACGAAAGATCATCAGTGCGATCAGATAACTTTTTGTCGACTTAATGCAGCGATCTGATCACCATCGAGGCGTAACTCCCGCTCGTAGAAATCCGCGTTGTCGGCGCCGAGAGTGGGGCTGTACGACTTAGGCTCAGGGGCCACGCCGTTGAGCCGAATTGGTGAAGTGAAGATGGTCATCGCGCCCAACTGCGGGTGCTCAATCTCACGCAGCATCCCGCGCTGATGGAGGTGCGGATCAGTCATCACTTCCGGAAGCTCTTGCACCATCCCGCAAAAGATGTCGCTCGCAACGAATTCGTCCATCACCTGCTGCCGCGTACGCTGGCGAGTCCAGTCCGCGATTATGCGATCGAGCGCGGCATGATTGGCGATTCGTGCGTCGTCAGTGGCGAAGCGCGCATCTTCCACGAGTTCTGGCTGACCGAGAAGAGCGCACAGCCGCCGCCAGCGAACTTGATCGTGCAGCAGCATCATCACCCAGCCGTCGCTTGCCGGATAGGCGTTGTAGGGAACGATCAGTCCCCCGGTTGCGCGATTACCTTCGCGCAGCTGTTCAACCCCGCGTCCATAACGCGCGCCGATTTGTGACGTAAGGGTTGGAACGGTCGATTCGTAGAGGCATAGCTCGACCATCAAACCAGCGCCGGTGCGATCACGCTGGCGAATCGCCGCGAGAATGCCCGCGCAAAAGTGGATGCCTCCGAGAATATCTACCACCGCTGGTCCAGCCTTCATCGGCGGTCCATCGGGATCGCCGGTCAGTGCCATTACGCCTGCCATCGCCTGCACGACTGGATCGAAGGCGGTGAGATCGCGCTTCGGCCCGGTCAGGCCATAGCCGGTGCTGGTGGCATAGATCAAGCGTGGATTCAGCTCGCGCAGGACATCATAGCCGAGGCCCATTCGCTCCATCGTGCCCGCGGAGAAATTCTCGACCACGATGTCAGCTTTCGGGACCATCTGCTTGAACAGATCACGACCGTCCGCGCTTTTCAGGTTGAGCGTGATCGATCGCTTGTTGGAATTGAGCAGCGCGAACGGGAAGCCGACCGGCTGCCCCGGATGGCGCAGGACGGCCCGCCCACTGTCGCCAGTCTCTGGAGCCTCGATCTTGATGACCTCGGCGCCCAGATAGCTCAAGAGCATCGTGGCGTAGGGGCCGTTGTAGAAATGCGTCAGATCGAGAATCCGAAGATCATCCAGGGGCAGAGGGCCGGGGTCATTCATTAGATAAGAATCTCCGCTTTGCGCAACTGTTCGATCCGGTCGCTCGTATAGCCGAGAAAAGTCTTCAGCACGTATTCGGTATCGGCACCACGCAAAGGCGCGGGGCTCTTGACCGCGCACGGCGTCCCCGACATCCGCCACGGGATGCCCGCATGAATCCGCTTGCCGACCTCGGGATGCTCAAGCTCCACCAGGAATCCGCGCTCACGCAAATGCGGGTCCTCGGCGAGATCCTTGTTGCCCATCGACGGGAAAGCGGCGACGCCCGCACTTTGGAGCAGTTTCGCGACCTCCCAACGGTCACGCTCTTTTGTCCAACCCGTGATGATCGCGTCGAGCGCATCTTCGTTCTGCTTGCGCAATGCCGCAGTGGCGAAACGCGGATCGGTCGCGATTCCAGGCTGACCAATCGCCTGACAGAAGGCTCGCCATTCGTCCTCGTTCCCGACGGCGATCGCTACCCACGTCTCGTCGTCGCCAGCCGCCTTGTAGCAGTTGTGCGGCGCCATCAGCGTATCGCGATTACCCTTGCGCACCGGCTCGCGATGATTGAACTCCTGTTCGAGCATCCCTTCGGGCATCAGCACAAGTGCCGTCTCCCATTGCGACTGATCGATATATTGGCCTTCGCCGGTGAGCGCCCGATGCGTCAACGCGGCCATAACCGCGAACGCGCCGAAGATGCCGGCGTTCGGGTCGGGATAGGAGATGCCGACCTCCATCGGCTCACCACCTGGGTAGCCAGTGCCATGGAAAATACCCGATGCGGCCGAGGCCGGAGGACCGTAGCCAACGAAGCCCTTGAAGGGGCCCGTCTGCCCATAGCCGGACATCTGAATCATGATGATGTCGGGTTTGATGCCGCGCAGTTTCTCATAGCCGAGACCGAGCTTGTCCATGATTCCGGCGGCGAAGTTATCGGCGACGATATCAAAATGTTTGAGCATCGCGCAGATGATATCGGTCGCTTCTGGACGCGCTAGATTAAGCGTCATCGCGCGCTTGCCCTGATTGTACTGATTGAAGTAACCAGCACGATTAGGCCCCGGTATATCGTCGGCAAAAGGCGGTACCGCACGCGTGACGCATGGTGGACGCGCGGTTGTTTCAATCCGGATTACTTCAGCGCCAAGATGGGCCAGTTGCATCGTGCAGAACGGCCCGGCCCAGGCCCAGGTGAAATCGAGCACGCGAATTCCTGAAAGCGGTAGATCAGCCATCGCAGATAAATCCTCAGACTAGGCCACGCGGGCCTGGCGCAGTTGATTAAGGCGCTCGGGGGTCAGGCCCAGTTCGCCGCAGTACACTTCCTCTTCATGCTCGCCAAGCCGCGGAGCGGGACGGCGCAACGACCATTGCGTGGTGCCGTATTTGGTCGGCGCTCCCGGCAGCCGCACGGGTCCGATGCCGGGTTGGTCGAGGTCGACGAAGAACTTGCGCTCGGCCAGATGGTCGCTCTTGTACAGCGCGCTCATCGTGTTGACCGGTGCAAACGGGATCCGGCGATTCTGCGCCTCGCGATAAAGGTCCTGCACCTTCCATTGAGCGAACCATTCGGCGGAGAGCGCGATTAGCGCGTCCATGTTCTCGCCGCGGGCGATGCGATCCTTGAATAGATCGTCCTGCGCCCATTCGGGATTACCCATCAACTCAACCAACGCTTTCCATTGCGCCTCTTCGACCGCTAGCGCGAAGATTTTGCCGTCCGCGCAATCAGTAATGAACCACGGCCCCAGAATGCGTCGCCCCAGCCGTGACGTCTGCCGATGGGCGTAGGTCCAATGCATGAAATTATTCTCGAGCATCGCCGCAACACATTCCTGCTCGGAGACGTCGATCGCCTGCCCCTTGCCGCTCTTGAGCCGATGGAGATAAGCGGCCAGCGATACCGTCGCCGCATGGATACCGCCCTGAAACTCGCATTGCGATCCGAAGCATTTGAGCGGCGGCTGGTCAGGATACGGCGACGCGCCGGGGCTGAGATAGGCCCATCCACCGGCGTGGCTGGAGATCAGCTCGTAGCCTTTCCAGTCGGCGTACGGGCCGGTGTCGCCGAAGCGGGCGATTGAAGTCACGATCAGCTTGGGGAATTTTGCGAGGAGTGCAGTGCTATTCAGCCCCTGAGCAGCGCGCTGGCTGGGAACGACGTTGTGAATCAGGAGATCGGCGTTCGCGAGCAACTTCCCGAGCAACTCCTGACCTTCCGGCCTGGTGAGATCAGCCACCACACCGCGCTTGTTGGCGTTGAGGTAGATAAAGAGGCCGCTCTTTTCAGGGTCTGGAGTATCGCCGGGATAAGGCCCGCGGCGGCGGGTGAGATCACCTCCGGGCGGTTCGATCTTGACGACTTCAGCGCCGACGTCGGCGATCATCTTGGCGCCGAATGCGGCCGAGATACCCTCGCCGGCTTCGACGATCTTGATTTGACTGAACGGTGATTTGTTCTCCACTTTACTCCAGACCTTTTTACCCCGGCCCTTGGTGCAAATTGTTGTCGGCTTAGATTATCCCAACCTCATTATTCGCCGATCCGCCTAGCCTTCGGCAAGCCCTTATGCCTCAAAAGGATTGATCGAACCTGCCCGACGACCGCCCCCGCGCTACCCATCACCGCTGCTCAATTCCATAATGCTCTGAATTGGGGTTGAGACATGGCGAAGATCTGGGTCCTGCAACACAGTCCGGCGGAAAATTTGGGCGGGATTGCTGACGCGCTGGAAGGCGCAGCGCTCGCGTGGCAATACGTGCGCGTTTTCAATCAGCAGCCGATTCCTCGCGAGATGAAAGGTGCCGGCGGACTGGTCATCCTCGGCGGTGCGGAGTCGGTCTATCAACTCGACCGCTATCCGTATCTACGTGACGAGATTGCCCTGATTCAAAACGCCCTGGCTGAGAACAAGCCGGTGCTCGGCGTATGCCTCGGCAGTCAACTGCTGGCGGCCGCGCTCGGTTCGCAGGTGCGGCGTGGGACGCAGCGGGAAATTGGCTGGTATCCCGTTCGGCTGAACGAAGCGGCGAGTGACGACCGGCTGATGCGTGGACTTCCGCGCGAATTTGTGGCGATGCATTGGCACAGTGATATTCACGACTTGCCATCGGGCGCGACCTCGCTCGCCTCGTCAGATCTGACGCCGGTGCAAGCGTTTCGCTACGGCGCCAATGCTTATGGCCTCCAGTTCCACGCCGAGATGACCCGCGAAATTCTACTGGGACTGGTGACCAAATTTGGCGAAGGACTAAAACGCGTCGGCATCGACGGCGAAGCGATTGCGACCGAGGCGGAGGCCCATCTGCCGAAGCTTGAAGCGATCAGCTCGCAGATTTTTCGTCGATGGGCGGCTCCGATTCAGGGGACATGAACAGCCTAGCCTCGCTTGCCAACCCTGCTGGACTAGCGGAACCGAAGGAATAATGAGTAACCGTGTCCGCCAAGGTGCGTTATAAATAAGGCCGCGCGCCGTATCCTAAGAATCTGAGTCAGCCTTGGTGAAATCGAGAGCAAGCGACGACTGAATCAACGCACGTTCGTGTTCCAGCAACCGCCGCTTCACTTCGAGTCCCCAACGATAGCCCGTCAGGGTGCCATCAGATCCAATCGCGCGATGGCACGGAATCACGATCGCTAGCGGATTAGCGCCATTGGCATGTCCGACCGCACGCGCGGCGTTAGGATTCCCCAGACGCTCAGCGATAGCCCCGTACGAGCGAGTCGAGCCGCGCGGGATCACACATAGCTGATGCCACACGGCGGCCTCGAATGGCGTCGCGCGAAGGTCAAGCGGCAAATCGAGATTGGAACGTTTACCCTCAACGAAATCGAGAATCGCGATAGTCAGTGGAGCCAGCACGGCGTCGTCACGCGTGAAATTTGCCGCCGGATAGTCGCCGCGCAGTTCTGATTCCAGTCTGTCGTCAGGTGCGGCGAGACCGAGCCAGCATAGCCCCTGAACAGTGGCGGCGAGTAGAATCCGCCCAAATGCCGAATCGCTTATGGCATAGCGTATCGATGCGCCCGCTCCCCGCGGACCATAGCTAGCCGGGGCGATCACCAGTTCGTCGTTGCCCGACGTCGTATAGCGCAACCAGCCATTGGGCTTGCCAATAACCCAGTCAGCGCCGGTCTCGATCTCTCGCGATTTCTTCTCAAGATCCACTACGGTTCCTCACAGATAAGGTAAATCTGCTGGATTATCCCTGGACAGGCGCCGCCAAGTGTAGCGAGCGCTTTTGAGCCTCGCCAACCCACAATGAGCATCCGCACCGGCGCCTTTGCTGGCATTGGAAAGTCTTTGTTATATGATACGGCGAAATTCATAAGGTGCTGATGTGCCTTAATAACGGCACGCGGTAACAGTTTTCTATCCGCCGACCGCTGGAAGCCCGGCGAAGCGGGTAATAGCAGCAGCGACAAGTGGGTAACAGGTAGATGGCGTTCAAGAATATCAAGGTTCCGACTGACGGCGCGAAAATAACTCTCACCAATGGTAAGCTCAACGTTCCGGACAAGCCTATCATCCCCTTTATCGAAGGCGACGGCACCGGGCCGGATATTTGGCGTGCCTCGCAGTATGTGTTCGATCATGCGGTCGAGAAGGTGTACGGGGGCAAGCGCAAGATCGCGTGGATGGAAGTCTTCGCCGGCGAAAAACCCTTCAAGCTCTACAATAGTTGGCTGCCCGACGAGACCGTCGAGGCCTTTTCCGAGTATCTGGTCGGAATCAAGGGGCCACTGACCACGCCGGTCGGGGGCGGCATCCGCTCACTCAATGTTGCGCTGCGCCAACTACTCGATTTGTACGTCTGCCTGCGGCCAGTACGCTATTTTAAGGGCGTTCCGAGTCCGGTCAAGAATCCGGAAAAGGTCGACATGGTGATTTTCCGCGAGAACACGGAAGACATCTATGCTGGAATCGAATGGGCCGCCGAGACGCCCGACGCGAAGAAAGTCATCAAGTTCCTGATGGAAGAGATGGGCGTCAACAAAATTCGCTTCCCCAACACTTCGGGCATCGGGATCAAGCCGGTCTCGCGCGAGGGTTCGGAGCGGCTGATTCGCGGGGCCTTGAATTATGCCGTCGCACATAAGCGCAAGAGCGTGACGCTGGTCCATAAAGGCAATATCCAGAAGTTCACCGAAGGCGCGTTCCGCGACTGGGGTTACGAACTGACCAAGCGCGAATACCAGGGTAAAGCAATCGGATGGGACGATTGCGGCGGGAATCCACCGCCGGGCCAGGTGCTGGTCAAGGATGCGATCGCCGATATCACGTTCCAGCAGACGCTGACGCGCGCTGACGAGTTCGACGTGATCGCGACCACCAATTTGAACGGTGATTACCTGTCAGACGCCTTGGCGGCACAGGTTGGCGGTATCGGGATCGCTCCGGGCGCCAACATCAATTACATCACGGGCCACGCCATCTTCGAAGCCACCCATGGTACTGCGCCGAAGTATTCCGACCAGGATAAGGTCAATCCAGGCTCGGTGATATTGTCAGGCGTACTGATGTTCGAGCACATGGGCTGGCAGGAAGTGGCAGACGGTATCATTCGCGGTATGGAGAAAACGATCGCTAATAAGACCGTCACCTATGACTTCGAGCGACTGATGACCGGGGCGAAGCTTCTGAAGTGCTCGGAGTTCGGTAAGGCAATCGTCGAGAATATGTGATTCGCGCTCTCAATTACCGATAATCAAAGAGCCGGTGCGATTTAGTATCGGCTCTTTCTTTTCGGGTGCTGCGTCCCTGAAGTCCGAAATCATCGTCCGAGTGAAGGCTTGCTTCGAATCTCGCTCTGATTCCTCGGCAAATTAAAAGCGATCGGCTTGGGTGAAATATTTCCCCACACGATCGCAAAGCACTTCAAAAATAGAACACGAAAATTGCAAGGGATGTTTCACGTGAAACATCCCTTGCAATCGCGGGCGCAATTCACGCTGATTCGCGCGGTTTTCAATCAAAGCTAGTATTCTTTGAGTGGGTTTCTGATTCTCGAGGCTCACAACTCCACACTTCCTTGCACGCGATCTTTGCGCGGGATGTTTCACGTGAGACATCCGTTGCAGAATTGGCCCCCGGTCAGGTGGGGCGGCGCATTTTGAAGACCGTATCGACCACCGCGTAATGATCGAGCTGGCCGAGGCGGGCGATCGGCCGCACCTTCGATAAATCAACAACTCCGTCGGCGATTAATGCGTCGTCGATATAAATGCTGACGACTTGGCCAATCACGATTGAGTAGGGATTCGGCACTCCATCAGTCGGCGGCAGAGTGACCGTCTTGACGTATTTGCATTCAAAGGCCACCGGCGACAGTTTGACGCGTGGCGGCTTCACGACGAGCGATGGCGCCATCTCAAGCTCGGCCAACTCCGGCTCGCTCACACCCGGTCCGACTGAGGCCGAAGTGATATTCATCTGCTCGCGCAACTCCCAGGTTGTCAGGCTATGAACGAACTCGCCAGTCTCCTCGGCGTGCTGCTGAGAGTTTTTGTATTCGGCGCTGGAGAACATCACGAACGGCGGCGCAGTCGAAATCGCGTTGAAAAAACTATAGGGCGCCAGATTGTTGACGCCGTCGCGGCTGATCGTGGAAATCCAGCCGATTGGACGCGGCACCACTAATGCGGTCAGTGGATCATGCGCCAGTCCGTGATTTTTCTTGATCGGATCGTAGTGCATTATAGGCCTCGCGTGCGAGGCCGTGCGCGCGCGAGTCCGCGGGTGCCGCGCCTCAAGAATCTGAAGCTAAACCTAGCGAATATAACAATCCCTGAACATGGGACGAGCAGCTGGCCCACCTATCTAATAAAGTAGCCAACGAGACGATACTGACCGTCCTTGTCGAGCTTCATGACAACCGTCTCCGTCGCAGAGCGCTTGTTGCTGAACGAAGTACTATACTGGATGACTGCGTAGTTGCCGTCTGGTGCGCCCGGCAAAGCCGTCGCCGTTTCGGCGGATGCTATATCGCGAGCCGCCAGCCCGCCGAGCGCTGCCCGCAGGCTCGCGATCGTGTTGACCCAGTCATCCTCGGTCACCCGGCTGCGGAAGTAACTGCTCGCATCCTTCCAGCTTTCCGCATATTTGCCATCGTCAACTAATCTGAGCCAGACACTTGCGGCCCGTTCGGCACCGGCGTCAGGCGCAGGCTGTGCCGCCGCGGTCCGCAGCACAAATAGAAGCGCGATAAACGCGAAGCTGAAAGCAAGCCAGCGCGGCGGAGGCTGGTGCACTGCGCTTAATGAGCGCGCATCTTGAGACGATCTTCCTGCGCCCAGCCCTCCTTGAGCGGCACCATGAAGTAGGGCACCAGCGCCATCTTGCTGAACTTCCATTGACCGCTGCGGCGAACATATTCATCGTCATAACGTGCGGCGACCAGAAACGCCTCGCCGTTGTAGATCGGTTTGGCTTCCAGATAGGCAAAACCCTCCCCGCGGTCGCCGCTCAGTTTGATCGTATGATTATGGATGAACTGCTTGACCCAGGTGATACGTGGACGATCGGGCTTGCCGCTCTCAGGCTTGTCGTTCAGCGTGCCAAAGAATCGCGCGATTTCGGCCCGTCCATGAGCCTTGCCCAGATGGGCGAAGTCGAGCACGCCGTCTTCAGTAAAGAGGTCCGGGATGGCGCTGAACTGGGCTTCGTTGACGTATTCATGATAACGGTAGCGAAGGTCGCGGATTGCCTCGCGATCGTAAAGTTCCTGTACTTTGGCTTCAAGCTGCTGGATGCGTGCTTCAAGATCGGCCGCCATCGGATGATTCTCCTTGGCAATTTTCCCCTGTGTTTACCACGACCTCGGTTCGGGCACCAACCGGCGGTTCGCGAAACGTATTCGACTGGATGAGGGCTAAACGCGCGGCGGCTTCACATCTGCGTGGCGGGTTGTTATAAAAACGGGGTTTGCCGCAAGGATCGCGCTTCGCACGTCGTGATGCGTTTGCAACACGCCCTGAGCTTGGCGCGGACCGGGAAAGCGACCGAGTAGCACAATCCTAGAAGTAACTTTGCCGATGGCGAACAGTCGCCGGAAGCGCGGATTAAACGGGAACGCGGATTAAATCGTGGCCAAGCGAAAAAAGATTGCATTCATTGGAGCCGGTAACGTCGGCGCGACCTGCGCCCATCTATGCTTCCTGCGAAGCCTCGGCGATATCGTGCTTTACGACATTATCGATGGGCTGCCGCAGGGCAAGGCACTCGACATGCTTGAATCCGCGCCGGTGCTCGGC
>Ga0335074_10001958_pt1 | contig 27980 bp, 28 predicted proteins | sample Lox_Sample_23_FD_206715 | JGI IMG/M metagenome (GOLD analysis project Ga0335074, IMG submission 206715) | Soil microbial communities from Loxahatchee National Wildlife Refuge, Florida, United States - Lox_Sample_2.3 | ecosystem: Environmental > Terrestrial > Soil > Wetlands | place: USA...
TCGAGCGGCCGGTCCTCCAGTGCTGGAAGGTGCTCCACGGGAGGTCGGCCGCCCGTGCGACGCGCTTGGCGCTCATCCCGCAGAGCTCGATCAGCTTGAGGAGCGCGCCCCTGAAATCCGCCGGAAGAGAGTCGTGGCGACGCCGATGCCGCTCGACCACCTCTTCGGCCTTCGCCCGCCAGGCACGGAGCCGGCTGATGTTCGAAATGCGAGTCGCCTTGGTGACGCCCCGGCATCGGGCGGAGTTGAGGTAGGTCTCGAGGTTGGCGTCGAACATCAGGGTCAGGGCCGGCGCCAGGCTGCTGCGGTCGGAGAGGCCATTGACCTCCATGAACCACTTCAGCGCGCTGTCCGAATTCGCCCTGGAATCCCCGCTGACCTCGAACGCCGCCCGGAGATCGGCGATGGTGGGACCCTGGATCATGATGACGCGCCCCGCTCGCTGCGCCGGCGCCGGATGCGCTGGTTCAAGCGGAGGCTCAGTCGACGGATGACCCGCAGAGTCGGCCCGGCGGGCGCGGGCCGCTTCCGGCGGGGGTATCCCGCCCGCGGCGATGATATGGGTCTTTTTCGCGGCCTGCGGCGCCTGAGCGCGCGACGGCACCGGCCTCTTATGCTTCCGGCTGACGACCTGTCGGAACCGCCGCACGGCGGCCCTGCCCTTGCGGGCCCGCGGGCGGTCGGCAGCCGCGACGGACGGCTGGACGCCCGACGCCCTGGGGCGATCCGGGCAGCGGCCCTTCGCTCTGACAGTCTGACCTGCGTCCGCCATGGGTGCGCGCACCGCCTTCGTTCCAAGCGGTGCGATGCTTACCCCGATGGCGCCTTGGGTCTATTGGCCGGGCGAGGCTCCCGGCCAATTGACGACCCCGCGCCGCCTGTCTCCCGCGCCGCCGCAGGCGCGAGGATTCGGCCGGGACCGCCAAGTCATTGATCGTGCCGGCCGAACCATACCGGCATGGCGCCGGTTCGACCGGTTTGGGCACTCGAACGGCACCCGCTTATGCAACTCCCTCGACGACTCACTCGGCCAAATTATCGAGCATGAGAGTCCCACGCAGCCATGCAATCGGGACAAGTCTGAGTTCGGGACCGATGACCGCAGACCACGCGACCCCGGTGACAGTGCGGCGCTCAGTAATCATCCAAAGCCGATCCGGATGTGCCGCCGGCAAGCGAGCGCGGCGGTCAGCGGCCTTGCATAGCTCCCGCGTGAAATCCAACCCATGAGCCCGCGCTCGCCGTATGGCGTCCGGGAGCGCTGTGCGGGGGATGATATCGTCAATGTTTTTGCCAGTCCGCCGGCAATGCTCCCTGAGGAGCCGAAGACCCTGATAGTCGCCCCTAAGGCCGCCTCCGGGACCCGGCCGAAAGGCTAAAGTGTCGAGCGCACGGTTCAGAGCCCTTGACCGCCAGCCGCGTGGCGACCCCGCGGCCAGGCGCTCCTCATTTTCGATGAGGGCGTCCAAGGTGGCCAGCACGATGCCAGCGCCGACGTCCCCGATTTTCCCAACCGGTAGGAAGTCGGCGGGATCCCTCACAATCGTGCGCCGACTGATGATGCCGTGCCGGAGCGCGAGCTTTGCGTGGCCGCTCGTCTCGGCGCCAACCCTGACGAGTCGTGCCGTTCCGGCGCCACCGTCCACGATGATGTTCAGCGGCGCAGCGAATGAGGTCCCATCGTAAGAGGATGGGTCATCCATGATCTCCGACGTGTTGACGGTGAATCTGAGCACGTCCGTCAAGGATTCCATCAAGCGGCCCCATTCGCTGGGATCGTCATAGTGGATCCGTGGCGCGACTCTCGCTCCATGACGGGCGGCGAGGAACGCGGCGGCGGCGGCAAACGACACCTTGCCGACTATCTCCATGTCGGAGTTCGCCGACGGGGCACGCGCCGTCTTCGTGAAACCCAATAGGTTGAGGGCGAGAAATTCACCTGCCTTCAGAATCCGATATGGGATCGCCTCTTCCAGCGAAAACGAGGGCAAGCGGCTGCGGGCGTTGCCACCGCCCAAGTGGCCGATCAGGTACGGAACCGGTCCTGCCACGGCGTGCCCATCGGCGCGGCGTGCCCTCAACCACTCGCTGACGAGCGTGCGGCAGCCAAGCTTCCCGTCCGCCGCCGCCGCCGCCAAAGTCTCGCGAACGTCGCGCATGATGAGCGCCGATGCGGCACGGAGCGCGGCGCCGTCGCCGAGCGCCTTGGCCCAATGCGGAATCCGACCCTTCGCCCACGCTGCCGACACCTCGACGGGATCCCTGTCGCGTAGCGCGACCCCCAACTGATCAGCGGCGAGAAATGGAGCAACGACTGTGCCTCCGCCTCCAACGTGGCCCGCGTCCTCCCTAAGCACGAGCCCAGTCGGGCTGAGATCCGGGACGATGACGGCAGTCTCCTCAGCCCGGAGTGGGTCGACGATGAGATCCATTCCATCGACCATCTCCGAGAGGGCGAGCCGAAGCGCGACCTGTTCCGTCGCTCAGCCCGCAAGGTATGCTCATCGCCGGATGGCCGGTGGCATCGAACGGCGCTGTGTTGCCAATCATCTCGAAGGCGCGCCGGATATGGAGCTCGCGCGGCGCGTCGGCCAGAGGCCTTGGCGTCGCCTTGAGCGGCAAGGTTGGCATCCTGGCCGAGCGCCGCATCATAGGCGGCGCGAAGCTTCCGGCTCAGATTCTGCGCCTTCGCACAGTAGTGACCGATCGACGCGCGCTGCGCGATAGTGCTTGATGAAGTAGTGAGCGAGAAGCATCGAGATCTTGAGCGTGTCGGAAAGCTCGTCGGCGCGATGCTTCCACGCGGAATGCGTGGAGCCAAGGACCCGGGATATGCCGAGTCTGTATGATGTTTGGCTCGAGCAAGTTCGCAGCGACCATCCCTGTGACCTTCGGTGGTTATGACCGGGGGGCCGAGCCGTTGCGGCTTCCACTTGCGCCGCCCTCCTAAAGAAGCCGCACCCGGGCGTGACCGGCGCACCGCGCTCACCCTGGTGCTCGATAATTAAGCGTCGTTGATCACCCGATAAGCGGCTCGAAAGAAAAACCCCGCCGACCAGCGGCGGAGGAAACGCTGAGTTCCCCTGCAATTGCGGTGCCACCGGCATGCCGCGCCAACGATTGGGGATGTTGTCGGAAGTTAAGCGGCTATCACTCGCGGCGACAGGCGCGTCCGAGTCGTGCCATGTCCCGAAGTTCGCTCAATGGTGACGCTGAGAAGCCGGTTCGCGCCGCCGATCTGGCCAAGATCGTCGAGCTGGAGATTCAGAGTTAAGGCTCAGGCCGGTAGCCCCGAGCGACGCCGTGCGCGCGGCCATCGAAACCTCTCGATCGCATCGACAACCCTCATCCACCCGCTCGATGCGATCGGGCGGGCCGAGCCGACGCTGAAACTCCGCCGCGGGCCGCACTATCGATAGGACATCCGAGGTCAAAGACCCGCACATCAGGGCTCCATTCGCTCCGGAATGCCGGCACCGAGGTCGAGGAAGCGGAATTCGTCGGGCATGTAGACCATCTGCGGTCGGTCCTCGGCCGGCGGCTCGTAGATAGCGCCGAGCACGGCCACGTTGCTGATCAGCAGCCGCGGCTTGCCCGGCCCTTGGGGCTCGACCGGGAGAGTCATCGTCTCGAAGGTAACGGACTCGCCGCTATGCGTCTCGGTCTCGCGGTTGATCATCACGCCGCCGCAGGGCCGGGCCGCCATCTCATTCAAGCGCCAGCGACGCACCGGCCATTGCGCCGGCGGCGTGAGATCGGCGAAATTCCTGCCCGTCGCTTCAAAATTGACGTGGTCGCGCAACTGGCTCCCCGCCACCTTGATGCGGACCTCGTCCTCGCTGACAAGCTCGAAGAGGATGACGCGCCCAAGCAGTTCTTTGATGTCCTGAAGTTCGATCGCTGGGCGCTTGGGCATGAGCCGTCCCGGGCGACGCCAGCCCAGCCAAGCTGCGACGAAATGGCGGTTCGTCTGATCGCGTGGGGCGGCGAGCAGCGCCTGATCGTGGGAGCTCGTTGACTGGGGTAGGTTCATAGCAGCCGCGAGGTTACCAGAATTGGTTAAACATTTGCCCTACAGGTGGGGCGGGCCCGTAAGGCGGACGGTGACCGATAGCGGCGCCTATCGGCATGCACCGCAGCCGGAGTGCTGCTGCAAGGACTGTCGTGAGTGGCACGCCAAGTTCGGTTACCCGGTGCTGCCTCGCGACTAGCCGCGGTAGCTGACAGACCCCTTCCTTATCAGCGAAGCGCTGCGACTACTGCACTGGCAGCTTTGCGCCCGGAACGCGTCAGGCTACAGTCGTTTTCTTGTCCACTTCCGATCTCGACATCCACCGCGCTGCACAGATCGCGCAGCACAGCTATCAGCCACCGCTACGGCGCGCGAGATAGTTGAGGCGACGCGGCGCAAGGGCGATAGCGAAGGAGCTGATACTTGGCTGCGGTTCATCGGGACGCAGGGACCGCGGACGACTGACCTGCGACACTGAGGCAACAAGTCTTTCGCCTGAACCAATGGTAGCCTTTGGGAGTTATCCCCTCACCCCAGAGGCATCAATGCCCACGGCGGGAATCTTTCTCTTGACGGCTTTGGCATTCGCCCCGGCGGCAGTCCGTGCGGCAGACCCGGCGCCGATAAAACCTCACGCGAGCTCCAACATCGTCGAGGCCGCGGTGAACTGCGCACACGACGCGCATTATGTGCGCGGCTATCGCGACAAGCAGGGGCACTACGTCAAGGGCCACTGCGTCCGCAACATGCATCATTGAGCGCGGCACCGCATCGGTGGACCTTAGCGGCGACCACCAGCCTTCGGCTTAACGACGGCGCGACCTTCAGCGGGGTGGGCAGCTGCGAGTTCATCGTGCTAATGCACGAATAGGCCGAGCGCGTAGTTGACGGTGGCTGTCTCGATCTCGTCCGTGGCAGCTTTTCTTCTTTGAGGCAGAGGCTGCGCGACCAGCACCAGCCGAACGGCCTTCGAGTCGCTCGCGACCAAATGGAGATTGATCGTCTCAGTCAGTGAGCCCCGCCCTGGGATCGGGAAAGACAGGACGGGGCTCGGCGCTGTTGTCCGGTCGGAGGGACTGGATACGCGAATTCTATGGCCGGCAGTTTAACTGAAAGTTGCCAAATTCGATCTGAACGCAAGAAACGACCGCGCGCGTTACGTTTCTGCGACAGTACAGCCGCTGTTAGATAAACTAACGGGATGCCCGCGTCAGAGATATCGCGCCTAGCCAAGCGGTGGCTCAAGTCTCACGGCGACGACGCCGTGACTATGGCTCGCGACATGGTCTCCGAACTCGATGAGTCCGGCATCACGGACGGCGCCACCGTGTGGCGTCGGGTCATCACTGAAATCGAGAAACTACGCCTGCCCAAGGCCAAATAGCTCGGCGCTACCGACTGGTCATGATGTAGAATCCGTCCGGGCCTTCGCTACCCATTTTCTGAGCCTCGCGGGCGGTCACGGGACGACGCAATCGCCTCGTCAGAAACGCCGCCACCTCTTCCCAGGTGCTCGCAGAACCGGCGGCTACTCCATTGATATAGATGGTCTTCGTCTTCCGCCGCATGCGCCTCGCGCCAAAGGTAGCCACGGGTCGGGCATCCCTTCGGCCTCAACCATCACGGCAAAAAGTGAACGAACAAATGGTGAAATAGTTGCGAGGCTGTTACGGTGTCGCCAAGCTGCGCCAGGCTAAATCCCGCCGGACCCTCCAGACGAGCGTCGTCCAGGCGTGGGACCTGCTTGCACTCGGGGTCGGACCGTTGAAATCCGGGGATCGATCAGAAGACCCACGACACGTCCCCTTCCTTCGGCCAGTCCGCGTAGGTGGCGAGATGCTCGAGCGTGGTGGCATCAAGCGGCCACCGGAGACGTGGCGTGACGGCTCGGAGGACATCCCAGACCTGCGAGCCCTCGGACTCCGCTAGTGCTAGAATGAGCCGGTAAGGCACCGCTCCTCCCACCGAAAGCCTTCGCATGGATCGCAACCGCCCCGAACTTGACCGCTGCTGGGCCTGAACAAAGGCAGAGCAAGGACGCCCCTTTGGTCCGGCGATCGACGCCCAATCGCGTCGTGGCGGAGCGCCATTTTCGCATGCGGTAGCGGGTCGCCGTCCCGCCGGGTGGCTTCGGTCGGCAGCTACCGTGATGCAAGCCTGGCTCGACCAGCACGTCGGCCCGGACAGCTACTGGATGAAGTCCGGCGGCTGCCTGTGCGCGGTGGAGCTCACCAGAGCCGAGGGCCTTCGCACCCGCCGCGAGCCAACTGTCATCGCCGGAGTAATCCTCCTCAATTGTGCCGTTTGAATTTTCCCCAGGTGTGATGCCCGAGCTCCCGGGGCGCGCCCCGGGAGCTCGGGCGGCGCGCCGATCCCCGATGATCCCTCCCGATTGGCGGGAGGGGCGCGGCGGTGATCCACCTTGGGGAGCTTGTGATGATCTTGGACCTTCATCGACAGGGGCTGAGCGTCTCGGCGATCGCTCGGCAGGTCGGCCTCGACCGCAAGACGGTGCGCAAGTACATCGATCGGGGATTGGAGCCGCCGCGCTACGGACCACGCAAGCCGCGATCACGCCGGCTCGAACCCTATGAGCCGTATTTGCGACAGCGGGTCGCGGCCTATCCGGGGCTGACCGGCAGCCGTCTGCTGCGGGAGATCCGCGAGCAGGGCTACGCTGGCGGCTATACCGGGGTGACGGACTTTCTGCGCGAGGTTCGGCCGGCGCCTCGCCCGCCCTTTGAGGTCCGCTTTGAGACGCCGCCGGGTCACCAGGCACAGGTTGACTTCGCACAATTCCAAGTCGTCTTCACCGACGAACCCGCCATGACGCGAATCGTCTGGTTGTTCTCGCTAGTGCTCGGTTACAGCCGCCTGATCTGGGGGCGCTTCGTTGCGCATCAGGACCTCCAGACGGTCCTGCGTTGCCATATGGCGGCCTTCGCGGCGCTCGGCGGCATCCCGCATGAGATTCTCTACGACAGGATGAAGACAGCGGTCACCGGCGAAGATGACCAGGGCCACATCATCTACAACCGCGCTCTCATCGACTTTGCCGGCCACTATGGCTTCCACCCGAAGGCCTGTCGGCCCTACCGCGCCAAGACAAAGGGCAAAGTCGAGCGGCCGTTCCGCTACATCCGCGAAGACTTCTTCCTCGCCCGCAGCTTCCGCAACCTCGATGATCTGAACGGTCAGCTCGCCCACTGGCTCGCCATTGTCGCGAACCCGCGCCTGCACGCCACGACACAGCGCGTCGTGAACGAGGCCTTTGCGGAGGAGAAGCCGTCGCTGCAGCCATTGCCGCTGACGCCGTTCCGCGCCGTGCTCAAGCTCGAGCGGCGCGTCTCGCACGAGGGCATGGTGAGCGTCGGCGGCAATCTCTACAGCGTGCCGGATGCCACGCGCAAACGCCTCGTCGAGGTCCACACGCTCGCCGATGAGATCCATATCTTCGAGGCCGGTCGTTTGATCGCCGTCCATTCGGTCCTCGAAGGGCGCCATCAGCGATCCGTCGCGCCTGGCCATCGCAAGGTGACCGTGCCGGCGCGCCGAATTGCCGGCTCCGAACCGGTACTCCTCGGCCGCGCCGGCGATGTCGTGGCGCGCCGTCCGCTCGACTTCTACGAAGCCGTTGCACGACGGCTGGCAAGCGATGGAGGCCGTCCATGAGCGCCGCCGCCGAGAGCTTCTCCACCCTCGACCGGGTCCGTCGCAGCTTGGTTGGCCTCAAGATGCCGCGTGCGCTCGAGCTCCTGGACCATACCCTTCGTCAGCTCGAGCGCGGCGAGGTGAGCGCTCTCGAGGTGATCGACACCTTGCTGGCCGAGGAATTCCTGCTGCGCGAGAATCGCCGCGTGAAGACCGCCCTTGTCATGGCCCGGTTGTCGACGATCAAGACGTTGGCCGGCTTCGACTTCTCCTTTCAGCCCTCGCTCGATCGCGGCCGCATCCTGGCGCTCGCCGAGCTCCAATTCATTGACCGCAAGGAGGTGGTCCACTTCCTCGGGCCGCCGGGCACCGGCAAATCGCACCTCGCCGTGGCACTCGGTGTCGAGGCCGTCAAGGCCGGCCGCAGCGTCTACTTCGCCACCCTTGCCGAGATCGTCGGCGCACTCGCCAAGGCCGAACGGGAGGGTCGGCTGCGCGAGCGCATCCGATGGTTCTGCCGCGCTTCGCTCCTCATCGTCGATGAGATCGGTTATCTCCCCGTCGTCGCCGGCGGTGGCAACCTCTTCTTCCAGCTGGTCAACGCCCGTTACGAGCGCGGCGCTATGATCCTCACCTCAAACCGAGGCTTTGCTGAGTGGGGCGAGGTCTTCGGCGATCCTGTCGTCGCCACCGCGCTGCTCGACCGCTTGCTGCACCATGCCGTCGTCATCCAGATCGAAGGCTCAAGCTATCGCCTACGCCAGCATGCCGACCTCATCCCCGAGCACCTACGATCCAAAGCCATCGTCAACCCGTCATCCCCACCGGAACCGCCACGCCGCCGCGGACGCCCGTTGAAAGCCCGGCCCCTCGATCAGCCGGCCGGCTGATCGAGGCACATCTCGGCTTGGGGAATTTTACTTCGGCATAAGTGAGGAAAGTTCGATCGGCATTGACAGCCAACCACGAAAGGCAGCATCGCACTCGTGTATCGCAGTCGTGCTGGTCGCCGATACCTCGGCGATCTCTTGATCCTCTCGATCGCGGCGAGAACGATGCGATCGCAGCGCAGCGCGGCGAGGAAGGTCAGCGTGCGCCAGCGTTGCAACACCTTGGCCACGAGCCTCTGGCCGCGCGGCGCCCAACCGCGCAGGGGCGTCATGTTTGTCTTGGCCCAGGTCTCGTCGATGAAGACCAGCCGGCTCGGGTCAAGCCGGCCTTGATACAGCTTCCACTGCTGTCGCCGCCACGTCGGGCCGGTCCTGAGCGTCTTTTTTGAAGCTCAGGCGGGTATCGTGCACGATCCGCCGCACCGAGCCGTACTCGTCACCGCGCCCAGCTCCCCGAGCTCCACCACCAGCCCTCGCAAGGTCAGGTCCGGCGATGCTTTGAGGCGGGCCAGAAGCCATACCCGATGCGGCGCCAGGGAACGCGGTTGCTGTCGGCCGAGCGACTTAGTGGCGGCACTGCCGATCGCCCGGAAACGCTGCGACCACCTCCCCACACTCCGTCACGCGCACCTTGAATGTTGGCAACGGCGCGGCAACTCTCCCCAGCCGAAACCGCCGCGACAACGCGTTCGCGAAGATCCAGCGAATATGCTCGCGACATCCTTGCTGGCCTCCAGCTCCAGCTGCCATCTTGAATCAGAAACTTGGCCCGCTGAGAATCCCTAAAAGCGATTTATACCCACGGTCTAGTCAACAACGATTCTGATGAAGTGTTCTGCGGCGAGCTCCAGGTCGTGTCGAACGGAGCTCTGTACCGAAGCGGGTCGTGCGAATAACCATCGCGCTCACCAATGCAGCGCCGCGGTACGAACGGGGTGGTCCCAGAGCGCCGTCGTCTCGCCGTCGAGCAGGGTGACCGTCAGCGAGCATCCCGCCATTTCGAGTGAGGTGACGTAGCTGCCGACGAGCGAGCGCGCAACGTTGAGGCCGCTTCTCTCGGCATAGCGGCGCGCCGCGTTGTACATGAGGTAAAGTTCGAGCGAGGGTGTTCCGCCGAAGCCGTTGACAAGGAGCAGCGCATCGCCGGCCCGCGGATTGCCGAGGTCGCCAAGGATAGCCGCCATCATTTCCTCGACGATCGCATCAGCGCGCGCCAGCTTCACTCGGCGGCGCCCTGGTTCCCCGTGGATGCCGACGCCCATCTCCATCTCGTTCTCGGCGAGGGCAAAGGTCGGCGTGCCGGCCGCCGGCACGGTGCAGCTCGTCAGAGCGACGCCCATTGAGCGTGTCCGTTCGTTGACTCGTGTCGCAAGCGCGGCGCAGCCCTGGAGATCGAGCCCCTTCTCGGCGGCAGCCCCCGCGACCTTCTCGACGATCAGCGTGCCGGCGACGCCGCGCCTTCCGGCGCTATGGCTCGAGCTCTCGACCGCGACGTCGTCATTGGTGATGGCGGTGGCGGCGCGGCCCTCAAATATCTCAGCCGCCATCTCGAAATTCATGCAGTCGCCGGCATAGTTCTTGACGATGAAGAGCACGCCGGCCTGACCCGCGACCGCCTGCGCCGCCTCGACAATCTGGTCTGGGGTTGGCGAGGTGAAGACTTGGCCCGGGCAAGCGGCGTCAAGCATGCCGTAACCTACGAATCCGGCATGGAGCGGCTCGTGGCCGCTGCCGCCGCCGGAGACCAGCGCCACCTTTGCCGGGCTGAGCTCGCGCCGGCGCACGAACTTCCGCTCCGCCCCGAGCGCCACGATATCGCCGTGCGCCGCAGCGAAGCCGTCCAGGCTCTCGGCGATCACCATCTCGGGGGCGTTGATCAACTTTTTCATGGCGCTCACTTCTCCTCCTGCAGCAGCGCGATGAGCCGCCGCGTGAAATCGTGCAGCAGGGCATCGAGCTGGCCGTTACGCTTCTCGCTGCCGAGATCCGGCAGGTGCAAGGTCACGACGCGCTCGCGCGGCACGCCGCCGAGGCGCCCGGCGCGGCGCGGATGGGCGCGGCTATAGGCTTCGAGGAAGGCGGCCTTCTCGGCGGGTGAGAAATGGCAGACCTCGAAGATGGTGTTGAGATGCTGCACCGGGATCGGGGTCGGATAAATTGGGTTGGCGATCTGGCTTATGAAACTGCGATTCTTGCCGAGGACATGCGCGAGCCTGAGGCGCATGCCTGAAGGACGCTTGTCTAGGACCGCCTTGAAAATCGCCTTGTAGACGGCGACGGCGTTCGTCTCGCCCGTCTCCCCTGCCGGCCGCTGGACAGCCGCGTCGGTCACGGCGCCTCCTCCCAAGCAAGGGCGGCGATCGCCTGCTTGACGCGCCCGAGGAGCGGCGGGCTCATCGAGAGTTCGCGCAGACCGCAGCGCAAAAGCGCCGCGGCGCAGCGCGGGTCACCCGCCATGTCGCCGCACAAGCTGACGCTGATCCCATGCCGGCGGCCGTGCTCGGCGGTGCGCCGGATCAGCTCGAGGACCGCAGGGTTGAGCGGATCGATGAGCGCGCCGAGCGCGCCGTTACCGCGGTCGCAGGCCGTCACATATTGCGTCAGATCGTTCGAGCCGATCGAGAAGAAGGCGGTGGGAAAGGCGTCGATCGTCATCGCCGCCGCCGGCACCTCGACCATGATGCCGAGCTCGGGCATCGCCGCGGCGATGCCCGCCCGCTGCAGTTCGTCGAGCGCGAGCCGGAAGAGCTCAGAGGCCGCAGTGAACTCGGCCGGCACGGTCACCATCGGGAACATGACCTTGAGCTTGCCATGGACGGCGGCGCGCGCCAAAGCGCGCAGCTGCACCTTGAAGATGTCCGGCCGCTTGAGGCTGAGCCGCAGCCCGCGAACCCCGAGGAACGGGTTCATCTCCCCATTCTCGGTGAAGCCGCGGATCGGTTTGTCGCCGCCGGCATCGACGGTGCGGATCGTCACCGGCCGGCCATCGGCCCAGCGCAACACCCTCTCGTAGATCGCGAGCTGCTTATCCTCGTCGGGCAGGCCAGCGGGGTCGTCGAACAGGAATTCGGTGCGCATCAGTCCGATGCCGTCAGCGTAGGCCGCGTCGGGATGGGCGAGATCGACGTCGCCCTGGATGTTGATCAGGAGCCGCACCGTCTCGCCCCGCCAAGCGACGGGGGGCCCGGCGAGCAGGCCTCGTATCGCGGCGCCGGCCTCTGCGTGCGCAGCACGCTGCGCCACGAAGCTGGCGACGCGCGCCGCGGAGGGGTCGAGCTCGAGCGTTGCTTGCTCTCCGTCGAGCAGTCCGGTGCTCGCCGCCGCGGGCAGGTCGCCGAGCTGCACCACCATTGGCACGCCGCGCGCCCGCGCCAGCATCGCGACATGGCTCGTCGGGCTGCCGTGCTTCAAGGCAAGGCCGCCGCCTTGCGACCAGTCGATTTCAAGGAAGCGCGAGGGCGGCAGATCCTCGGCATAAACGACAGCGCCCGCCGGAATCGCGCCGGCGCCGCCGCACCCGGCAAGCGCCCCCAACACCCTGCCGCGCAGATCGACCAGATCGGCGGCCCGGCCGCGCAGATACTCGTCTGGCGCACGGTGATACTCGGCGATCTGCTCGGACATCGCTTTCGCCCAGGCAATGTCGGCCGCCGCCCCGCCTGCGATCGCGGCATAGACTGGATCGACCAGGCTATCGTCGTCGAGAAGCGCGAGCTGGAACTCGAGGATCTCCGCGGCATCGCCGCCGGTCGCGCTCGCCAGCGCCATGATCTGCTCGCTCGTTGTCGCCAGGGCGGCGCGCAGTGCCGCCGTCTCCGCTTCACTGTTGCCGGCAACGCGCTCGGCGAACGCCGCCTCGCCCACCCAGACGAGAGGACCCTGCGCGAAGCCCGGCGATGCCGTTCGGCCCTTCAAGACGAGCGCTCCGGAGCTGGTGCCCATGGCGTCACCGGATCGCGTCAGGAAAATCCTGCTCGACCAGCGCGACCAGGGCTGCGACGGCCGCGTGCGCGTCGGCGCCGGTCGCCTCGAACTCTATGATGCTGTCGCGCGCCGCGCGCATTGCCATCACCTTGGCGATGCTCTTCGCATCTATCCATTCTCCGGCGCCGGCGACGCGCAGTACGATCTCCGAGTCGAAGCGCTTTGCCAATTTGGTGAGCTTCACGGCCGGACGGGCATGCATGCCGACAGCGTGAATGAGCTGCACACTGCCCTTGGCAACACCATCCTCATTGAGCGAATCCGGCATGAGCGCGTCCTTTAGGTCTGTTTCGTGGTTGAACCATCAGCTCGCAGAAAGCTCCTCGGCGACCGCACGCACCTTGTGCAGCGGGCTGCCGCCCGCCGCCTCGGCCGCCGCCATCACAGCGCCCTCGACGATCGGGGCGTTGCAGACGACGACGCGGTCGCGCCGCTCGGGCGCCAGCATCTCGACCGCCATCTCGCTGTTGGTCTCAGCGCCGCCGAGATCGACGAGAATGGCAACACCCTTCGGCGACCAGGCGTTCTCGATCGCGTCGATGATCCGCTGGACGTCGGTGCCGAGGCCGCCGTCCCCGTTGCCGCCGCAGAACGCGACTTTGACCTCCTCGCCGACCATTTGCCGCACCATGTCGGCGGTGCCTTTCGCAATGTCCAGCGAATGCGAGACAATGACGATACTGACGGTTTCGCTCACAGTCGCGCCTCCAATGTGCTGCAGATGGCATGGACCAGCAGGCAGCTCGACTGCGCGCCCGGATCGATATGGCCGATGCTACGCTCGCCCAGAAATGAGGCGCGGCCCTTGGTCGCGAGCATCGGCGCGGTTCGTGCGACGGCGTCGCTCGCTGTGGTGCAAACACGCCGAATGAGGTCGGGCCGGCCATCCTCGGCCCGCAGCTTATCGAGCACCGGCACCAGGACGTCGAGCATCGTCTTCTCGCCCGCCTTCGAGCGGCCGCGAGCGCTCACCGCGTCAACGCCCGCAGCGAAGATCTCGGCGAGATCCTCGGGCAGCCGTCCGCCGCGGATGATGGCGTCGCCCATGGCCATGAAGAAGCTGCCGTAGAGTGGGCCGGAAGCGCCGCCAACGGTCATGACCAGCGTCTTGCCGATTGTGCGAACCGCCTCACCCTGCGGTTGCTCGCCGATGATGTCGAGCCTGCTGAGCACAGCCTCGAAGCCGCGCTTCATATTGGCGCCGTGATCACCGTCGCCGATCGCCTGGTCGAGCGCCGTCAGCTCGGGCGCGCTCGCGATGATCCGCTCGGCGGCGGCCGCTATCAGCGCCTTGAGGGTTACGGGTTCAAGAGGCATGCTGCAATCCTCACTCGGCGGCCGAAGCGATGCGCCGCCCCTCGGCATCGAAAAAGAGTGGCTCGTCCAGTGCCAGCCCCACCTCCTGCCCGGCTGCGAGCGGCTGATGCGGGTCGGCTAAGGTAACGAGGCCATGGCCTTTGAAATCTATATGGACGTGGTTCTGGTCGCCGAGATGCTCGACCCGGTGCACGCGCCCGACGAGGCCGGCATCGCTCGGCTCGGCGATCCGCAGGTGCTCGGTGCGCACGCCGATCGTCCGGGCGCGCCGCGGCATCGGCACCATGGCCTCGAACAGCGGCTTGGCCGGGATCAGGTTGATCTGCGGCGTGCCGAGCCGCCGCGCAACGTAGATGTCGTTCGGGTTCTCGTAGATCTCGCGCGGTGTGCCGATTTGCAGCAAGCTGCCATCGCGAATGACGCCAACGCGGCTCGCCATCGTCATCGCCTCGATTTGGTCGTGGGTAACGTAGAGGATCGTCGCGCCGCGCTCGACCTGGATGCGCTTCAGCTCCAAGCGCAGCTCGGCGCGCAGCTTGGCGTCGAGCGAGGAGAGGGGCTCATCCATCAGGTAGATGGCGGGTTCCCGGACGAGGGCGCGGCCGATTGCGACGCGCTGCATCTCGCCCCCGGAAAGGCGGGTTGCGCGGTTGGTGAGCTTGTTGCCGATGTGCAGCAGTTCGGCGATCTCGTTGACCCGCCTCTTGATCTCTGGTTCGGGCACGCGCCGGGCCGGCGAGCGCAGCGGGAAGGCGAGATTGTCATACACCGTGAGATGCGGGTAGAGCGAGTATTGCTGGAATACGAAGGCGATATCGCGCGCCGCCGGGGGCTCGCGCGTCACGTCTGCGTCGTCGATAGCGATGGTGCCCGAATCAGGGTATTCGAGGCCGGCGACGAGCCGCAGCGTCGTCGTCTTGCCGGCGCCGGTCGGACCGAGAAGCACGACGAACTCGCCATCGGCGATGTGCAGCGAAAGATCCTGAACCGCCTGGACCTCGCCGAAACGCTTCCCGACTTGCCGCAAGACGATCTCAGCCATGGCCGTTGCCTTCATAGAGGGCACTGCGCGCCGCCCGACCACTTACCACCTCGAAGACGACGAGATTCTCGGGATCGAAGGTGAGTCCCACTGTCTCGCCCAGCCGCACCGGCACGCGCGCGGGCAGCCGCGCCTTGACCTGGCCCTGCTCGATATCGACCGTGACGATCTGGGTCGTACCGAGATACTCGGTGCCGAAAACGCGGCCGCGAATCGGTGCATCGTCGGCGAACGTCACGTGCTCGGGGCGGACGCCGAGCGCGAGCTGCCCGGCGACGCCATCCTCGTGGATCTCTGGAACAGCGACGGAGGCGCCAGAGATGCGGAGGACGCGGTCACCGCGCTGCAGCGCGCCCTCGAAACGCACGAAATTCATCGGCGGCGAGCCGATGAAACTGGCGACGAACATGGTGGCCGGTCGATCATAGATCTCTTGCGGCGAGGCAATCTGCTCTACGATCCCGCGATTCATCACCGCAATGCGGTCGGCCATCGCCATCGCCTCGACCTGGTCATGCGTGACGTAGATGGTGGTGGCGCCGATCCGATCGTGGAGGTCTCGCAGCTCGCTGCACATCAGATGGCGGAACTCGGAGTCGAGCGCGCCCAGCGGCTCGTCCATCAGAAACGCCTTCGGGCGCCGTACGATGGCGCGACCGAGCGCGACGCGCTGGCGATCGCCACCGGCGAGCTTTGAGATTTTGCTGTCGAGGATATGCTCGATGCGCAAGAGCCGGGCGGTCTCGCTCACCTGCTTCTTTATCTCCGCGCGCGTCACGCCCTGACACTTCAACGGGAAGCCGATATTCGCCGCGACATTCATGTGCGGATAGAGGGCGAAGAGCTGGAAGACGAAGGCGATGTCGCGCTCCGCCGCGCGGCGGAAAGTGACGTCCTCGCCATCGACCAAAATCTTGCCGCCGGTCGGCAGCTCGAGACCGGCGATCATGCGTAGCGTCGTCGTCTTGCCGCAACCCGAGGGACCCAGCATGACGAAGAAGATCCCGTCCTCCACGGTAAAGCTCGAGTCGCGCACGGCGATGAAGTCGTGAAACGCTTTGTGCAACGCTTCGACTCGGATCTGCGCCATAGCCGCACGCCTATCGTGGGAAATGGCTGACCACGACGAAGCCGAGCGTACCGGCCAGGATCGTGGCGAAGGAGTAGCTGTAGAGGTCGAGCGAAAAAGGCTGCGTCAGCATGACGATGCCCAGCCCGATCACTGCCGTCGCTCCATTCTCCCAGGGCCCCCGCCTGAACCAGCGCGCCAGGCCCTGGCGCTTGGCGAGAATACGCGTGCTCATTTGCGCACCGCTCCGAAAGTGATGCCGCGCAAGAGTTGCTTGCGCAGCAGCACGGTGAAGAAAACGATGGGCAGGAGGAACAGGGTCGTCGCGGCGGCAACGGCCGGCCAATCCTGCCCGCCCTCGCCGATAATGAAGGGGATGAAGGGCGGCATGGTCTGGGCGTCGCTGCTGGTGAGCAGCAGGGCGAACGCGTATTCGTTCCATGAGAAGATCAGGCAAAAGATCGCGGTCGCCGCGATCCCGGTGATGGCCTGGGGCAGAATGACCTTGCGAAACGCTTGCAGCCGCGTGTAGCCGTCGATCAATGCGGCCTCCTCGTACTCGCGCGGAATCTCGTCCATGAAGCCTTTCAGCAGCCAGACGGCCAGCGACACGTTGACCGCAGTGTAGAGCAGGATCATGCCGAGCTGTGTGTCGTAGAGGCCAAGCGAGCGATACATGAGGTAGATCGGCACCGCCACCGCGATCGGCGGCATCATGCGCGTCGACAGGATGAAGAACATCAGATCGTCGGCGAGCGGCACGCGGAAGCGCGAGAAGGCGTAGGCGGTGAGCGTGCCGAGGAACACCGCGAGGAAGGTCGAGCCGAAGCCGATGACCAGCGAGTTGGCGAAGCGGGGGATGACCTTGGACGGGCCCGCGATCACCATGTCGTGGGAGCGCACCAGCTTTTCGTACCAAGTCTTGGCCGGCGGCAGGTTAGCGATGAAATCGGGCGTCTGCCGCGTCCGCACGGTGAAAAGGTCGACAAACCCCTCGAGCGACGGCGAGAACAGGAGCTTGGGCGGATAGGCGATGGCGTCCGATTGCGACTTGAACGCCGTGGCGCCAATCCACAGCAGCGGCAGTATGGTGATCACGGCGTAGAGGATGACGAGCGTCCCGGCAATCGCCTTGGCGCGGGGCGACGACTCGACGACCGAATGGGCGGCGGCGGGAGCGCTCATCGCTGTTTCACCTTGTTGAGGGCCTTGACGTAGATATTGGCGGCGCCGAACACGGTTACGAACAGGATGATGGCGAAGGCCGAGGAGTAGCCGGTACGCCACTTTTCGAAAGCGGCGCGCTTGAGCGCGATCGACACGAGCCCCGTCGTGTCGCCCGGGCCACCCGAGGTCAGGAGGTTCACCATGTCGAACATCTTGAAGGCCTCGATCGCCCGGAACAGGACGGCCAGCATGAGGAACGGCATGACCATGGGCAGGGTGATCGACCGGAATTGCCGCCAACCCGAGGCGCGGTCGATTTCGGCGGCTTCGTAGATGTAGTTGGGGATCGATCGCAAGCCCGCCAGGCAGATCAGCATGACGTAGGGCGTCCACATCCAAGTGTCGACGAGCACGATCGTCCAGGGCGCGAGATAAACGCTGCCGATCATCGAGAACGAACTCGGCGGAATGCCGGCGAGGAAGCCGATGACGTAGTTGAACGGGCCGATCTGTGGTTGGAACAACAAGGTCCAGAAATTGCCGACTACCGCCGGCGACAGCATCATCGGCAGCAGGATGACCGTCGTCCAGAAGCTGTGGCCGCGGAACTGCCGATTGATGAGCAGCGCGAGCGCGAGGCCGATCACCACCTCGAACGCGATCGTCGCCACGACGAAACGGGCCGTCACTTGCAGATTGTTCCAGACATCGTCGTCGGTCAGTATGTCGGTGTAGTTGTCGAGACCGACGAACCGCATGGGCATCGGCAGATTCGACATGAAACTCGTGAAGGAGAGCCGGATCGCCCAGGCCAACGGGAAGATGTTGATGGCGAGCAGGATGGCGATGGTGGGCGCGATGAAGAGCCACGCGATGCTGCGGTCGGAGAGGCCGCGGACGCGCGACGCTAGGCGCATGGGCGTCCGCGCGACAGCGCGCTCGACGAGCGTCTCGGGGTGGTTGCTTGCGGTCATCGGCATCTCTTTCGGCCGGTGGTCTCCCCGGCACGTAGCGCGCCGGGGAGCATTGTCACCGAGATACGCAGCCTTGGATCACCACTGGGCCGTCGAAGACGTCACATCGTCTTGCCTTCTTGCTTGAACACCTTCGTCCAGTCCTTGACCAAGAGATCGAGCGCGTGCTGCGACGTCCCCTGATCTGCGACGACGTAGTCGTGAACGCGCTTTTGCATGTCGAGCAGCAGATCAACGTAGAGCGGCTCCGCCCAGAAGTCCTTGACGATCCCCATGGTCTCCAGGAACTGCGGCGCGAACGGCGCGCTCGTGGGGAATCCCGGCGCCTGCACCACCGCCTTGAGCGCCGAATAGCCGCCGAGCTCCCACCATTTCTGCTGTACGGCCGGCTGCGCATACCACTTGATGTAGCGGAGCGCGTCTTCCTGGTGGTCGGAGAAGGCCACCACTGAGATGCCCTGGCCGCCGAGCTGGCTGTAATGGCCGTCCGGCCCCGCCGGATTGACGAAGAAGCCGATCTTGTCGCCGCCGACGTTGGGATCCTTGTAGAGCCCGGGGAAGAAGGCGAACCAGTTCATCTGCATCGCCACCTGGCCCGATTTGAAGGCGTCGAGCCCTTCCTGCATGTAGGCGTTGGTCAGCCCCGGCGGCTGGCAGCACTTGTAGAGCTCCTTGTAGATCTCGAGGCCCTTCACCGCGCCGGGCGAGTTGACGAAGCCATCCATGTGATAGGGGTGCTTCGGGTCGTCGTACTGGAAGCCGTAATCGTACATGACGTTGGTGACGCCCATGGTGATGCCTTCCGAGCCGCGCTCGGTGAAGATGTAGGACCCGTACACCTTCTTGCCGTCGATCTCCTTGCCGGTGAAGAATTTTGAGACCTGGAGCAGCTCGTCCCAGGTCTTCGGCGGCGCGAGCTCGCGGCCGTATTCCTTCCTAAAGGCCGCCCTGAGCTCGGGCCTGGCGAACCAGTCCTTTCGATAGGTCCAGCCGACCGCGTCCGCCATCGCTGGGAGCGCCCAGTAGTTGGGCGTGTTCTTTGGCCACTCCGAATAGCCGAGCACCGTCGCCGGCATGAAATCGTCCATTGAGATGTGCTCTTTGGCGAAAAAGTCGTTGAGCTTGATGTACCAGTGATTCTCCGCCGCGCCGCCGATCCACTGGCTGTCACCGATGATCAGATCGCACTCCTTGCTGTGCGAGTTGAGCAGGTTGATGAAATGATCGGCGTAGCTCGTCCAGGGGACGAACTCGTACTTCATTTCTATGCCGGTCTCTTTGGTAAAATCCTTGTCCAGTTCGACCAGCGCGTTCGCCGGGTCCCAGGCCGCCCAGCACAATGTCAGCGTTTTGCTCTGCGCCGCCGCCGGGCTGGTGCCGAGCAATGCGAGCAGCGTCGTCGCCGCGAGCGCCGTCGAGGCGGTGCTCCCTAGCCTTGTCGTACGTCTCAGCATGTCTCCCTATCTCCTTCGTCAAAGCGTCCCAGTTCGCCGCCGGCACGCCTCAGCCGGAAACGATGTCAACACCGGGACCCGACCGGGCGAGGTGATGAATTGGTCGCAGGGACAAAGGAGAGCCGAAATCCGGCGCCCACCTCCGCGCTCCTCCCTTTCATCCGCCTCCAGGCGCGATGTTTAGGTTTTTATAACACTAAACGACTATACTAAATTAAAGAGGCCGTCAAGCCCGTCGAATTTTTTTATGCGCCCAACGGGTAACAATGTCCTTTCATTGCGCGCCGCCACCGCCAAACAATTTCAAAAGACCAGTTCGGCCGTTCCAGGCCGGCGCGGGGATGAGCGGCGCGTTGGTCTGCTCGCCGTCTTTGGGAGCGGCCGGGAGAGCGATGGCCGCCGCGCAGTCGGCTCGGTTCGGCGGCGGCGGGGATGACCCGAGAAACGGAAGCGCCGCCGTTCGACGGCGGTAAAGAGCAAGCTGCCTAGCGAGGCCGGATCGGCCTGCCACCCAGCGATTTGGCGGAGACGTCGCCCGCTCGGACCGCTGCCGATGCCGCCGGGCGTAGTCGCTCACAACGAGGCGTAGACCCAAGCGTGTCGGCTCGCAGAAGACCCTGAAGAGATCGAGGCGACCGAGCAAGACGCGCGCCTCCACGGATCGCGGTCGCGCCGCGCTTGCCGTGAACTATTGGACGTCGAGACCGACGATCCTCGGGGTGGTCGACAGCGGGAGATCCGCATCTTTCCAGGCAAGCGATCCGGGCTACGATAACGCTTGCGGTTCTCACGCCCGGCTGTTCAATGCGTCTGTTTACTGAACAGAGGACTAAATTAGCTTTGGTCAAACAAACCGAAAGCCGCGCGGTGCCCCCGCGCGTGATGCCCTTGAGTCCGAATCCTCCACGCCCCCTGGTGATCGAATTCTTTGACGAGGCGCCCGTGAGCCGAACAAACTCTTCCTCTTCCCGAGCGCCGACGAGATCCCAGCGGCCTTTCGCCTAGCTGCGCCGATGCATGAGCGGCGCCTCCTGATCTTCAGCGCCGCTCACAAGTATCGACCGCCGCGCTCTCATGAAGGGGGCAACGCTCGCGACCGCCGCAGTGGCCATTTCCGCCGTCCCGGTAGTCGCCGATGCCGCCGCCGCTGATCCCGTCGTCGCCACGTGCGGCGATTGGCACGCTCTGCATCGCGAGATGATCGCCGCCTACGACCGAGTGCCGGATGAGCCGGAGGGCGCCAACGACGCGGCGCAGGCCGAAGCGGAAGCCGCTCTCGAGCGCGAGGGCGACCTTTACGATTAGATCGTCGCGACCGCGCCAAGTCTGTCGCAGGCATCATCGCCGCGGCATCGGTCGCGGATCTGGAAGAGAGCTACGCCCTCGATAAAGAGGGCAAACCCCAAGATCTTGCGCTCCTGCGCGCGCACCGCATCCTCGTCAACATCGTCCGCTTGGGCGCCGAAGAGCGGCAAGCAAGAGGCGCCGTGAACGCCGACGACGAGCAATCGAAGCGACGCTGCGGCGGATGTTTGCCGCGAGCGACGCGCTTAAGCGAGGCGACGCCGTGATCCATTGAAGCAGGACGCCTGCGCGACCGTGGGCCGGGAACGTATGAGAGAGCCGTGCAAACGCAACAGTTCGAGCGGCGGGCCCGGCGCCCCGCCCCGACCGGCTGGGGCTTTTCGCGCGCCTGCATGCAACCGCGATCGTCAATTCCGTCAGCGCACCGATGCGCTCGTCGAGCGATACCGGAAAATCGAATGGCCGGCCGGATAGAACTAGAGGTGGGAAGTACGACTTAGTTCGTTGTTTCGGCAAATGTCCAACCATGCGGCGAACTGGTACCTATTGAGGCATCATCGCGGATCTGCCGGCCGTGCTCAATGGACACTGGCGATGCGGCTGGCTCTCGGCGGCAGCGACGTGGCGCCAGATGCTCGGGGCCTCGTCAGCGCCGGCACATCTGCGCCAGCATCGCAAATCGCCAGCCGATCCGGTCCCGCGCCTCCGGGTCGAGATTGGCGATCATGGCATTGAGCTTCTGCTCGAGCCCCGCCTCCTTGGTGTCATCTTCGGCATAGCTCCACGCGAACGCGAGCTGGATCAGTTCGGCAGCGGTTTTGATCTCGGTCTTCATGTGCTTGGCCCTCAGGTCGCCGTTATCAGGTATGCGGGCACCATACTGCAGCGAAGGGAACCGTGGTCGTGTGCAATCGCCTCTCCCCAGCGGCCTGGCTGCCGCGGCCGTCTCCTGCGCAGCCGCAGCTGCTTCCTCAACGGCACCGGCGCCCGCCAAGGCAGGAGCACATGCTCTGGGCCTCTGTCCTGTCGGTCATCCCGCGTCTCCGGCGTCGATCGCGCTCGCTTCAGAGCGCAACTGTTCGGCTGCTATGACGACCGCGGACGGCTGGTCCATGCTGGTACGCCGCCAACGGTTGACGGCATACGCGCGAACTCCGGCGGCAGGAGATTATTGAAGAACAAAGCGAATTGCGGCCGGGGCGCCTATCGGCCGTCTTGGGCTGGCGCCGTAGTGGCTGTGTCCAGGACGCGTCGCTCGCTGTCGAGTCGATGCAGCGCGCCACGCCTGCATCGCTACGCAGACCGGGGCTGCGAAGTCGCGACTTAGATGCCCGCCGCTAGAGGTTTCGTCCCCGCTGCTTCCTCGCGCGATCGCGCAGTTGCATTGTCGCGCCCGCGCGCGGCGTTGTATTGGGCGGCACGCCCCACAAGTTGCTGCGACGCCTTCCGCGGACCGGAGATTCGACGATTATAGCGTCGCCGCTCTTCGCAAGCCTCCGGAGCATGGAATCGACGCTCCGCGGATTTGGGTACGGACGAGGGAGCAGCTTGTTGATCATCTCATACGGCAGCGGACCGTTCTGACGCAGAAGATCTACGAGATCCCCTCCCCTTCCCGACCAGCGTCTCCCGACGGCGCGCGCGCCCATTCGGAGGGATTGCCTCCGACGATAGTCCCTCATTTCTCGATCGAGACGGCGCCGAAGGGTTTCCGGATCGGGAAACGGCAGGCTTCGCCGGAGGCCTTCTGCCCTCCTCCGCCCAGCCGCGCTCAATCTATGACAGCGTTGGGATCCTGGTACTCCGGCGCGTGTGACAACGAACCCTGACTTCTTAAGTCGCTGGATCACATTCGCTGTCGCGACGGCGCCCCCGGTTCTCGTAGCCCCGGTCAACAACGTGATCTCCAGTGACCGCGCCTCCCCCAACGCATGAATTACAAGCAGAACCTCGGCCGCCTGTCGGTTCATGCTCCGCTCCGGCGCATAATCAGGCGCCCGCATCGTGGTTGCGCCATACTGAGGATGGTTTAGTCCCATCTTGGTGATCCGCAGCGTTCGTAACCAACCGTCGCGCGCCCCCTTGACCAGGCCTAATCCCTCGAGGCGGCGGATGGCGCTCGTCATCGCCGTCTGGCCAACTCCTGCAATCCGTGCGACTTCATGCGCAAGGACCGTTGACTCGGCAGGCAGCGCACTAAGCACGCTCGCATCCGCCTCGCGAAGGCGCGGCTTCCATTTTCTCAAGCTGTGGACGGACGAGAACTTGCGGGCCTGAACGTAAGCGTGCCGGGCGCCTACGCCGAATGTTTCAACCCGCGCGACCATCCCTCGGTCGAGGAGCCGCTTGAGATGCTGATGAATCGCCTGCGGTGACACCGGAAGCAGTTGGCGCAGCTCTGGAACGGTCCGGGGAGTTGCTAGGAGCTCCAATAGACTCACACCCCGACCTGTTCGCATTTGCTCGCCTCCCGGCGAACGCGATTCGTTAGTACACAGAACTCGTCACATCAGCCGTCCGCTCATCGACACAGAGCCTGCCAGCTCACAATGCGCCCTTTGGGAACGAGGCCCGCCAACAGGCCCAAGACGGCCTGCACGACGGTCGGCTCGTCAAAAAATTCGATCACCAGGGGCAAATCCACCATCAAGCGGAGGATGTCCGCTGCATGGACCTCGCCCGTATCGCCAAACCCGGCGATCCCGCGAAACACAGTGACGCCTTTGACCCGGTGTTGGTCATGCAGGATATTTAGAATCTCCTGCATTAAATTCTTGCGTCGGCCGTGATCCGCTTCGCTGATGTAGATGCGGACGACCGTCACCTCTATTTCCATGACCGCACCTCTCACAGATTGCGCGCGATGTAGGCCCCGCCGAAAGCGGCGAAGAGTCCGAGAGCGAGCGACAGTGCAGCGTAGAGGACGCTTTTTGCCGCCTCGCCCTGCTCGGCGAGCAACAGTGTCTCCATCGCGAAAGTCGAGAACGTCGTAAATCCTCCCAAGAAGCCCGTGAGAATCCCGATTCGTAGTTGCGGGCTGATCGTCAGACGCTCGAGCGTTTCAATGAACAGGAAACCCATGAGAAAGCTGCCGAGCACGTTGATCGACAAGGTCGCATAGGGAAACTCCCGCCCGTAGATCGCTTGAACCAGATTCGTCATCGCGTAGCGAGCCCAACAGCCAAGCGTGCCGCCTATCGCAATCGCCAGATACGCCCGCATTTGCTTGTCCGTCCGTTGCGTATCTAGACGAGCGCGATGAAAAGAATGATGACCAGCAGCGCGCCGATCAGCGAGAGATAGAAATTAAGATGCCCCGACTGGATGACGCGCAGCTTCGTGGCAATCGAAATGACGAGCTTCTCCAACGGCGCGAACAGATAAGGCCCGAAGATGGGCGCGACATCGTGACTGAAGACGAGCCTTTTCACAAAGTAACGTCGTCCGTTGGATTCGCGCGCCAGCTCATGCTCCGTCTCGATCGTCGGGCGATAGATGAAGCTGTAGAACGTCCGCAACGCATTGGAGAACGCCAGCGCCGTGGTGGCGGCTTGCGCCGGATTCTGATCGCGCCCGCCATACCAGACCGGCGCCCGGCGGATGGTAAACCGTCTGCCGGCCAGCAGCATCGTCAAGGGAATAAGAGCGAGAAGCGGCATAACGACGACGAGCAAGCTTGGCGAGATAAAGGCGAAAGTCTCGGGCACTCGGATCGGCGCGCCCGTCGCCGGCACCAAGAGCGGGCCAACATGCATTTTCTGAACCGCCGCGCTCGCAAACTCCTTGGCGACCGCCGGTCCGAGCGAGTCAAGCCAGACGGGCATCCCAACGGCCAGCGCAAGAACCAGAAGGCCCAAGACTCCGACCGCGAGCGCCGTCGCAGTTGGTACGGGCGCATCGGCTCTTTCGGCGCGCCCGAGCAGTCCGATGCCGAAGACCTTTAGGAATGTCGCAAAGGCCACAGCAACCGTGAGAGCGAGACCGGCGCCGGCGAGCGCCGCCGTCAACCGGCTGCCGAGACTGCTCAAGTGAAATCCTTGGAAGAATGTCTGAAACAAATACCATTCGCTGACGAAGCCGGCCTGCGGCGGCATCGCCGCCAGGCTCATCGCGCCGAAGAGGGCGCCCAGGCCGAAGAACCAGGAACTGCGCGCGAGAATTCCGCGCTGCACCAAACGATAATCGCCCGCCGCGCGATATACGCCATCGGCTGAGAGGAACATCACACCCTTGGCGAGGGCGTGTCCCGCAAGATGAAGAAGCGCGACGGTCCAGGCAAGACCTGCCAAATCCATAAGCCCATCCTGTCGGAACATCAGGGCTGCACCCAAAAGGCAGACGGCGATCGAACCATTCTCTGCGGAGGACAGGCTGAGCAGTTCGCGCCAAGCTTCCTGCTGAAACGCATAAAGCGCCGTCAGGATCGCGCTCAGGACGGCGATCGCGACGACGAAGATCCCGGCGATCGAGACTGGGAGCGTATGGTCGACGGGCAGCCATTCGATCAGGCCGCGGCTTAACGAGAAGAATGCGGCATTCAGAATGGCGCCCGACAGAAACACGCCGGTCGCGCCGCTGCCGGTGCCATAGGCGCCGGGGAACCACTCGTAGAAGGGCAGCAGGCCAAGCTTGGCGCCGAACCCGATCAGCAGCAGGAGCCCGACGAAGAGCTGCTCGCTGCGCGGCATTGCATGGGCGCCCGCGGCAAAATCGGCGAAAGACAGGCTGCTCGCATGAGCGGCCAAAAGGATGAAGGCGAGGATCAGCGCGACGGCCCCGACCTCGAGCAGAGCCAACATGAACAGGACCGGCCGGCCGGTTTCCCCCGCCAAATCCTCGCCGAGAATCATGACGGCGCCGCCGAGGCTCATGATCTCCCAAGCCACGAGAAAAGAGACCGCGTCCTGAAGGCCGAATACGCCCAGAGCGCCTATCAGGCTCGCGGCAGCGCCGAAAATCCACGCCGCCTGACGTGGTGCCGGCGTGCCAAGCCACGAAGCGAGAATTGCCCCGGCAAGACCGAAGCCCAGCAGCCAGAGTGCATCCGGCGAAAGCTGGAAGATCGCGCCCGCGGGGCCCATCCCCAGGCCGGTGTGCACGGGCGCCAGTCCGGCTGGCAGGAGCCGGACGGCCAGCGCGATCAACGCCGCGCCACCAAGCCCGAGAAGCGCGCGAGCCGCACCCAGGCCGCGTCCGAACAACGCAAGCAAGGCCGCGACCAGCCAAGCCGCCAGCGCGGCAGCCAGAAGTTCATTGGGCAAGGCGCCCCCCTTTGACCCTCTCTGGAACGCGATCAAGAAACATCAGCAGCGCCTCGATCATGGCTGCTGGATTGGGCGGGCAACCCGGCAGATAGAGATCAACCGGCAGGACCCCCTCCAGACCATTGCCGGCGGCATAACCGCCCCCGGCGACCCCACCCGAAACGGCGCAGGCGCCAACGGCCATGACCCAACGCGGTTCCGGCATCGCTTCGTAGGCGCGCCGCAACGGCTCGCACATGGCGTAGGTGACGGGCCCGGTGACGAGGAGAAGATCAGCGAATCGCGGTGACGGCGTGAAGAAAATTCCGAGGCGATGGAGATTGTAGAACGGATTATTAAGTGCCTGGAGTTCGGACTCGCAGCCGTTGCAGGACCCCGCATCGACGTGCCGGATATGGAGGCTTCGCCGGAAGCCGGCACGATTGTCCCCCTGTCGCGGCTTCTCAACGGGACGATCGGCATCGGAGAGGAGCAAGTCTGATCGCTCGCGTGTGCCGAACGCCCAATCGAAGGAGGCGCGCGCCGCATCCGCAGGACAAGCTTCGACGCAAAGCTGGCAGACGACGCAACGGCCATAGTCGACCGCGAGGCGCTCCTTTCCCGTATCGCTCGCCTCGACCGTAATGGCCGCCGTCGGGCAGGCGGCAGCGCATACGTCGCATTCCGGTTCGCAGCGCTCCGGCTCGAAGTGCGGCATTCCGAAGACGCCCTCTTGCCCCGCCTGCAGCTCGCTGCCAGGCCACGGCGTGGTTGCCTTTCCCTTCTGCAGTCCGAACAGCGTCCAGAATGGCATACGCCCTCCTAGCGATCGCAGCCTGCGACGGTGAGGCCGAAGCTTGCCTCGTTGATGGCGTAATCCATCATGTTGCTGTCGTGCACCGTGAACGGGAAGACCCGCCAATTCGAAAATGAAGGTGATTTGATCTTCACGCGCGACAGCCTGCCGTCCGCGCCGACATGGACCGCATAGAACAGCGATCCCCGTGGCGATTCCGCCCAGCCAAGCCCTTCCGAACCGGGCGGCGGCGTGCAACCGACGCGCACCGGACCTTCCGCGAGCAGCAGAAGGACCCGCTGGACAACGGCGATACTCGCGTCGATTTCGGCGATCCGAACCTGCGCGCGCGCATGGGCGTCGCCGCTGGTCTTCACCGGCACGATGAGTGGCATGTCGCCGTAAGCCGCATATGGATGGTCCCGTCTCAGGTCACGGTCGAAACCGGAAGCGCGCTGGATCGGCCCGGTTGCGCCCTGATCAAAGGCGACCTCGCGCGGCAGCACGCCGGTCGTGATGAGCCGGTCCAAATGGCTGTTCGTGTTCTCCAACCGCGTCACATAGGCCGCAGTTTCTTCGCGCAGGCGCTCCAGCTCTCCGCTGAGCCACGGCTTCGGGTCGAGGTCACGTCGCAGTCCGCCCGGGATCAGCAGACCGCGCAAGAAGCGGCTTCCCGTGAGCTTCCCGTTGATCTGCTTGGCACGCTCTTCCAGCAGCTTGCCCTCCGCTTCGCCGACCTTGAGCGTCGTCGTGTGCGCGAGGTGACCGAGATAGTGAAGGTGGTTGTAAAGCCGCTCAAGCTCGGCTAGCAGCGACCGCAACATGCGCGCACGCGTCGGAACCACGCATCGGGCGGCCTGCTCGACCGCCTGACAGAAGGCAAGTGCATGCGCGAAGCTTCCGACGCCCGAGACGCGCTCCGCCAGTACGACCGCATGCGCCAGAGAAAGCCCCTCGAAGCGCTTCTCCATGCCGCGATGCTTGAAGAAGAGCTGCGGATGGAAGTGAAGGATATGCTCGCCGACATAGAGGAAGATCAGCTCTACCGATTCCACCACGTCCGCGCGAACTGGCCC
>Ga0335074_10001959_pt1 | contig 27969 bp, 30 predicted proteins | sample Lox_Sample_23_FD_206715 | JGI IMG/M metagenome (GOLD analysis project Ga0335074, IMG submission 206715) | Soil microbial communities from Loxahatchee National Wildlife Refuge, Florida, United States - Lox_Sample_2.3 | ecosystem: Environmental > Terrestrial > Soil > Wetlands | place: USA...
AACTGCGCTATCGGCGTTATGGCCAAGGCTCCAGAGGCCGGCCGGTCGAAGACCCGGCTTTGCCCACCGCTTCTTCCCGAGCACGCAGCGGCCATGAGCGCCGCTTTTCTCCGCGATACAATTGAGAACATAGTGTTGGCTTCCTCCATGGCACCGATCGAGGCCTACGCCGCATATTCACCGCGGGGATCGGAGCTGATCCTGCAGCCTCATATCGGGGAGGGAGCAAAACTCTTGCTGGCGGATGGTGACGCGCCGATGCCAGACGGCGTGGATGGATTCGGCCGGTGTCTCTTGCAAGCCATTCAAGAGATGCTCGCGCGCGGGCATGCGGCTGCCTGCGTTCTGAGCTCAGACTGCCCCTCGTTGCCTACGCGGCTGTTGTCCGAGGCGGCCGAGATTCTGCTCGCACCCGGGGAGCGCGGGGTATTAGGCGCCGCGCAGGACGGGGGATATTATTTGCTCGGTCTGAAGGCGCCCCACGCGCAGCTCTTCAAGGACATTGCCTGGAGCACGTCGAGTGTGGCGGATGAAACGCGTGAGCGTGCGCGCGAGACAGGCCTTGAGCTGGTAGAACTCGATATCTGGTATGACGTGGACGATGCAGCCTCGCTCGGCATGCTGCTTAAAGAACAGGAAGGCTATGCGGCGTCCCACACGGCCGTTGTGATCGAGCGTCTGGGGTTGCAGTCGCCGCATTTCCAAATCAAACTCGGTTGCTCGGATGAATAAGTCGACGCTATATCTTGCCGGCCTTGGCGGAGTCTTGCTGATCCTCACGGTCGCGGGCCTCGTCTTGCATTTGCCCCGCATCGATGTCGCGCTTCTCCCGGCGCAGCGCGAAACGGTCGTCGGCCTCCTCCTGCTCGCGGGTCTCGTCTATCTCGCTGCGATTTTTGTCGTTTTGCGGCATGCGTCGTCCCGGCAGGCCACATTGATCGTTCTCGGAGTCGCCGCACTGATGCGGCTGGCGTTCGTTTTCGACCATCCCGTTCTCTCAAGCGATATCTATCGCTACGTATGGGACGGTCAGGTTCAAAAGGCTGGCATCAATCCGTACCGTTACTTACCAACGGATCCTCCGCTCGCGAAATTGCGCGATCCGAACGTCTTTCCCCTCATAAACCGCGCCAACTACGCGCACACCATCTACCCGCCGGCTGCCCAAGTGATCTTTGCCGCCGTCGGCCGCGTCACGAACACTGTTGTCGGGATGAAGATCGCGATGGTGGCGTTCGAGATATTGGGGTGCTGGTGCATGTTGAAGCTGCTGGAGATTGCCCATCTGCCGGCAGAACGGATTCTCATCTACGCCTGGAATCCCCTGGCGCAATGGTCTTTCTCCTATGACGGACACATCGATGCGGCCGCTATCGGCCTGTTGGCGCTGGCCTTGCTCTATCGGGCGCGACACCGCACCGGCCTTGCGGGCGCCGTTCTGGCCGGTGCAGGGCTCGTGAAATTTCTTCCGATCGTTGTCGCGCCGGCCTTTGTGCGCGGCGGAAAATTCTGGCGGCCGGCTCTGAGCGGGATTTTGGTCATAGCATTGTTCTATGGCCTCTATGCGTCGGTTGGAACCCAAGTCTTTGGTTTCATGTCGGGCTACGATGCCGAAGAGGGTTTGACGAATGGCACCGGCATTTGGCTGCTCTCGGGCGTGCAGGCGCTGGATGACTATAGCGATTGGATCAACCTGCCGGACGACTACGGCAAGTATTATCTCATCGGCGCCGCGGGATTGATGGCAATCCTGGGTGTCTGGGTCGCGCGCCGTCGCTTGAGAGTCGGCGAAAGCGACATCGTCATTCTCTGCCGAGACTGCGCGATACTCGCGGCCTGTACCATGGTGCTCATCAGCCCGCATTTTCCGTGGTATTTCCCCTGGCTCGCATTGCCGGCCGTCATCGCGCCGCTGCCAAGCGTGATCTGGCTCTCCGTGGCCCCCGTCATCCTCTATCTCGACCCCGGCACCGAGCATGCGCTCTGGGGATCGTTCGTCTACATGCCGGCGATCGCGCTGGCCGGACTTGAATTTTGGAAGAGCCGAAATTCCAATCCCGCAATAGTCAATCCCATTGAAGGAATGGCCGCATGACCGCTTCTGTCATAATGAAGGACCCGCGGCGCTATTTCGAGGCGGTCGAAACGCGCAGCGCCGAGGCAAATCTTGCACCGCCCGTTTGCCTCTATCTCGAGGTTACGAACCGCTGCAACCTGCTCTGCGAAACCTGTCCCAGAACATTCGAAACGCTGGAGCCGCCCGCGGATATGAGCTGGGAGCTCTTTACCCGCATCGTCGATCAGATCCCCAACGTCGCCCGCGTAGTGCTGCACGGCGTCGGCGAGCCGATGCTGGTCAAGGAATTGCCGCGCATGGTGCGATACCTCAAGGACCGGGGTACCTACGTTCTGTTCAACACCAACGGCACGTTGCTGCAGCCGAAAAAGTTTCAGCAGATCATCGATACCGGCCTCGACGAACTTCGTGTCTCGCTGGATGCCGCAGATCGCGAATCCTACGCCCGCATCCGCGGCAAGGATTTCTTCAATCGGATTGTCCGCGATGTCGGAAAATTCGTCGCGTATCAGCAACAGGTCGGCGCCACAACGCCGCGCGTGTCGCTGTGGTTGACAGGATTGAAGGAAACGATCGACCAGCTACCGGCCTTTGTTCGGCTGGCAGCCGCGATGGGCGTCAAAGAAGTCCATCTGCAGCGTCTCGTTTTCGACGAAGCGGGCTATGGCATGGCCCGCGCCAACAGCTCGCTGTTCGAAAGCACGCAAGCCGAAGAAAAGGCCGCGATCGAGGAGGCTCAGGCCATAGGAGCAGAACTGGGCATTGCACTCGACGCATCCGGCGCGACGGAACCGGGGCTTAGCCTGAAACGCCAGTCGGATGCGCAGCCCTGGGCCACGTGCCGCAGACCTTGGTCGCTGATGTATTTCACGGCGCATGGCCGCGCTTTGCCGTGCTGCATCGCGCCGTTCTCGGTGCGCGGATACGGCAATTACACGCTTGGGGATGCGACGCAGCAGACTTTGCGCGAAATCTGGGACAGCCCCGCCTATCGCGACTTTCGATTGTCTTTGCTCTCGGATGCGCCCCCGGCGCCCTGCCAGAATTGTGGATTGCGATGGAGCCTGTAGCCGTCGTCATCCCGACGCTGAACGAGGCTTCGACAATCGGCGATGTCATCCGCGAAATCCCGCGAGAGTTCTCAGCCGATATCATCGTTGCGGACAGTGGCAGTACCGATGGAACGCAAGCCGCGGCTCGTGAGGCCGGAGCTCGCGTCATCGACGCCGGACGAGGCTATGGGCGTGCCTGCGCGGCCGGTGCGGCAGCGGCCGACCCTGCGTGCCGCATCATCGCATTCCTGGACGGAGACGGCGCCGACCGCGGTGACCTGATGGCCCGCATCGTGGACCCGATCCTCGACGGCACGCACGATTTCGTTCTGGCATCCCGGACAAGGGGGGAGCGCGAGCCGGGCGCCATGCTTTGGCATCAAGTCTTGGCAGGGCGCGCTGCCGGATGGGCCATCGGCGCGCTTTACGGAACGCGCTACAGCGACATGTGCGCCTTTCGCGCCATAGATCGGCGAGCGTTGAACAGCCTCAACATGCGCGAGATGACCTATGGCTGGAACATCGAGATGCAGATGCGCGCCGCGCGGCAAAGGCTGCGGATTCTGGAAGTTCCGGTGCCATATCGCCGTCGCGCCGGCGGCACGTCGAAGGTTGCCGGTTCTCTCGGCGGCACCATGCGGGCCGGCACTCGGATCATCACAACATTTATACGTGTAGCTTCCGCCGATACGCCGCGGCTGTAATATCTCCATACCGACAGCACGTCCTGTCACATCGAAGTCTCGCGAACGAAACTGTCGATCACGCCGACGAGCTCCTCGGGTTTGTCCTCCTGCAGGAAATGCGCGGCGCCCTTGATCGTCAGGTGTTTGCGGTTCTTCGCGCCCGGCACCCGCTCCTGAAAGATCCGGTCCCCGCCGCGCGTTACGGCATCGCCATCGCTGAACGCCGTTAGAAATGGTCTGTCGAACGCTTCCAGCACTTTCCACGCGGCCTTGTTTTCGGCCACCGAGGGATGCTCGGGCGTGATCGGGACGAGTGCGGGAAACCGCCGCGCCCCTGCCTTGTAGGTCTCGTCTGGATAGGGCGCGTCATAGGCTGCGATTTCGGCCGCGCTCAATTCCCGCGCCGTTCCGCCGTTGACAATGTTGCCGACCGGCAGGACGGGTGTGCTCTGGCTATAATCGAGCCACCGCTTGAACGCCTCCGTCCAGCCCGTCCCGATGGGAAGGCCCGTATTGGCCACGACGACACGTGCGAACCGGTCGGGAAACGCTGCGACGAGACGCAGTCCGATTAAACCGCCCCAATCCTGGCAGAACAGCGTGATCCCGCGAAGGTCCATCGCTACAAGCCAATCGCTCATCCAGCGCACATGCTTTTCGTAAGTGTAGTCCGTCGGCGCCGCGGGCTTATCGGAGCGGCCGAAGCCGACAAGATCCGGCGCTAGCACCCGATGTCCCTGCGCGGTGAGCCCGGAAATCATCCGGCGATAGAGAAACGACCAGGACGGTTCGCCGTGCAGCAGCAATGTCGGCGCTGCGTTCTGCGGTCCCTCATCGACCGTATGGATACGAAGCACGCTAGTATCCGCGTCCGTCACGCTCGAATAATGCGGCGCGTAGGCAAAATCCGGCAGATTCGCGAACCTGGCATCCGGCGTCCTCAGGACTTTCATGGCTGGTTTCCTGTTCGTTGCGGTCTCAACTCACCGATTGGACGGTTAAGCTTTTTTCTTTGACGAGAAACTCAAGGATGTCACGTGGGTCTGCGCGGTCACGATAATCGACATCGGTATAGGAAAATACAATCGACCCGTTGGGGGCGATGACGTAGGTTGCCGAGACGGGAAGCGCCCACTCATCCATCGCTCCATTCCTCGCCGGAATATCCAGACCGAATTCTCGGTAGACGCCTTTCAGTTCCTCGGTGAATTCATAGACGAGCCCAAAGGCGCGGCCGACCTTTTGGTCGACATCGCTCAGAACCTCGAAGGTGAGCGCGTCCTTTTCCACCGTCGACAGCGTTTCGTCAGGTTTTTCAGGACTAATTGCTACCAGCGACGCGCCGATTGCGCGGATTTCCGGCAGTACCTCCTGGAAGGCTTTGAGTTCGAGGTTGCAGTACGGACACCACCCCCCGCGATAGAAAGTCACGATCACCGGGCCCGATTTGAGAAGTGCAGCGACGTCGACGGTTTCGCCCCTCGCGTTTCTGAGCACGATCGCCGGCGCACGGGCGCCCGCCTTCAGCATCGTTCGGGCAAGTGCGCTATCGCGAAGTTGATTGATGTGTCGTTGCATTGCCGTCTTGCGCTCCGCGGGGACGCGTTTCTGCCAGCCGGCTCTAAACTCTGCAAGTTGTTCTTTCAGGGACATGGTCTTACTCCTGTGGCGGGGGTTGATTTGTGCTGCGTGGATATTTTCGCTCACTCAATACCTCGTCGTCAGCGCCGTCAGCCAGTGCGGCGACCAAGCGACGAGCACGGTTTCGAATTGTCTATCGGATCCCGTGAGGATAACGATAGCGAGCACGGCCATGGCGACGCCCAAGATTTGCTTGCCGCGTTTGCCGACCACGAGCAGGCCTCCCCGCCAGCGCATCAGCGCTTCGCGGCCCAACATTCCGACAAGCAGCATGGGAAGTGCCGCGCCGAGCCCGAATAGCAGCATCACGGCTGTGACTTGCGGCAGGGTTTGGCGCTGGGCGGCAAGCGTTGCGGCAATGCCGAGAGTTGGGCCTACACAGGGGCTCCAGACAAACCCCAGCAACAAGCCCAGTGTCGCTTGTCCTCCGAGGCCGGTCGGATTCAATCGGCCGATTGCTGCCTGCGCGCGTGCGCCCAATGGTGAGGCGGCAAAGGTAAATCGATCCTGGAGGCTCTGACTCAACAGCAGTGCCGCGAAGCCAAGCAGCAGAACCCCGACGACCGCGCGAAACAAATCGCCGTCCAGTCCAGCCGCAAAGCCGATGGTGGCGACAAACAGGCCTACCGCGGTGAAAGACAGTGCTGCGCCGACCGACAACGCGATCCCACCATAGCGATGCGACGCCAGAGCGCCGCCCAGGACAATTGGTAGAAGCGGCAAAACGCACGGCGAAAGGATCGTGAGAACGCCCGCCAGGAAGCCGATGGCGTAACTGCCCGGGCCGAGGCCCACGTCAGGTCTTCGACTTCAGCAGCAGCGCTTCGATCGCCGCCGGATCGGTAATGCCGGTGGAGCGTCCTTTCTCGGTCTTACCGTGGAAAACGATCAATGTGCTTTGTTTCTGTGCTCCGAAAGCCCGGACCACATCTTTCTCACTGTCGAAATCGACCCGGAATACGGTGAGATCGCCAAGAGCCGCAGAATGTTCGAGACGATCAAGCGTTGGCGCCTGCGCGGCGCAGATGGGACACCACGGTGCGTGGATCTCCACGAGAATGGGCTTATCGGCCGCCTGCGCCGAGGCAAAGGCTGCGGCATTGTAAGGCTGCGTATCGGCCGCCCAAGCGCGACCCATGGCAAGAAGCGCGACAGAAGCTCCAAACAACAAGTTACGCATGACTGTGTCCCGTCCGGAGTGGGTTTCTCCCTGCTAATTCGCGCTACGGGGTCTTTCGTTACACCAGTTGTCCCGCAAATTCGGTGCACGACCAGCGCCTCGTCTCTACGCTGCTACCGCACTGCAACCGAGGCCTCGGCGCCGCACAGATGCCCGACCTTGACGTAAATTAAGCACCCGCCCTCACTGAAGGGCGTGTGTTCGGATCCGTCTGGATTCCTCAACCAGGTTCCGGTGGGATAATTTCCCTGTTCGTCTTGGAATGTCCCCGCCAAGACCAGAATTTCCTCGCCGCCCCAATGGCGATGCCGATGGAGGCGCGTGCCGGGCGCCCAACGGACGAGCGCCACGTGCTCGGTCCCGAATTCGTGAAGCGTCAAAACGGAAAGGCCTGGAGCCACACCGGGTCGGAATGCAGCGGCTTGCGTATCAAGCACTTTATGCTCCGTGTCGTCCGGGTCAAACTGGTGCAGCTTCACAAAGATGGTGCAGCCGCTCTCGCTGCGGGGCGTGTGCCGGCTGCCGATAGGATTGCGCACATACGTGCCGATCGGATAGTCGCCCTTCTCGTCGGAAAAGACGCCCTCCAGCACGAGAAATTCTTCGCCGCCGCCATGGCTATGCGCCTCGAAGTGCGAGCGTGGCGCATAGCGCACGATCGAGGTGGCACGCGCCACTTCGCCACCGACGCGATCCAGCATTTTGCGCTCCACGCCCATCACGGGAGACGGAGACCAATCAACGTCGTCGTGCCGAACGACGGACCGCTGTGCAAAATCGGCGTTTATGAGCATAGCCATCCTCCATACAGAATCCCCGAGTTGATCGCCCGTGGAGAGATATAGCCTGATCCGGTCGCAGCCAATAGGGCGCGCGACGCCAGACGAACGCGGTTTCTCGGAGCAATACCTTGCTTATGAAAATCAATCTTCGGCATTTCTGCTACATCAACTTAATTTGTAGGCGCGGAAAGGCGTAACCCAATGCGGCCTTCGGGCGAATTCAAATAGCAACCGGCGAGCATGCCGGTTCCGCCTACGGGTGTAATCAAGGAAGGGACTGCCATGCGCGTCCAGGACGTCATCAAGGCAAAAGGTAGCGAAGTCATCACCGTGTTCGAGGACGCAAGCGTCATGGATGCCGTCCGGACCATGCAAGCCAAGCAGATCGGCGCGCTCGTCGTGCTCGCACAAAATGGGCAGTTCAAAGGCATCATGTCTGAGCGCGAAGTCGTTGCGGCACTGGCGCACGACGGTACCAAGGTGCTTGAAAAGCGCGTGCGCGATCTCACCCTGTTTGGGGGACCGGTTGTCGCTCCCGCCGATAGTGTTGCTGTTGCCACTAAGGTCATGACGGAGCGTCGTGCACGCCATCTTCCCGTGGTATCGGGCTCTTCGGTGGTTGGATTGATCAGTATTGGCGATGCCGTTAAGGCTCGTCTCTTCGAGAAGATCGCCGAGAACGCCATTCTCCAGGATATGGTTCGCTGGCCGCGATCGGCGATGGCGTGACCGACGGGAAATGATGGCCGGGTCCGTTCGGACCTGGCTATCGTCACGGACCCGCGGCGACGATCACCTGCGCCGTGCGTCTTGGTCATGTCAGCGATGCCTTTCAAGTGTCATATCGGGCGTCGAGACGAGTGGCCGGTGAGCGGTGGATCGTTTTGGACATCAGTATGACGCCAGGAAATTGATTCCGGTTCGAAGTGGGCCGGGACCCGGCGCCTGCGATGAGTCCAATCGAGCGTCACCGGCGCGAAATCCGCCTCTTGGCACATCGGCCGCTCTGCAGTGCACGTATTAGAAATTGTGAATGGCCGGAGGTGAGGGGCGGGGGCTCCGGCCATTCACGGCTGCGTCGCTCGGGGACAGCAACGCAGAAAACGTCAGTGCGGATTCGAACCCGACGACATGGAGTCGCTCGACATATGATCGGCCGAGCTCGCGTCGTTTTTGGCGACCTTCTTCTTTGACTTGCCGGAGGGCGCCATGTGGTCCGACGAGGTCATCGCACCGCTGGCCATGTGATCGCCCGAGCTCATGGCGCCGCTCGACATATGGCCGCTGGAGCTCATCGCTCCGCTCGACATATGATCGCCAGAAGACATGGCGCCATCCGACGTCGCGCCGCTGGTAATGCTCTGGGCCAAAGCCGCGCCGGCAACACCAGCGGTCAAGATCACGGCAAGTCCCGCAATTTTTGCATAACGAAACATTTCTGTTCTCCTTGGTGAAAGACCGCATTGCCGCGGCCGAGGGCGCTCCACACTCCGTGGAACTTCGATGTGCGGCAGCCCAGCGCCGCGATGTTCGGTATCGCAAGCATCGTCAATTACGAGCCGCGGCAAGAATGACCCCGCCTGGACCCTGCTGTACAAGAACGGCATCGCGAAGTTCGCTGCGCGTTGATTGCGGTATCCGAATGGTTTCCGCCTTGCCGAACCAGCTGCCCAGCCTCACGAGCTCTTTGACGACATTCTTGTGGGGCAGCGTTCGGCCTCCATTCTCGCCGCGCGCGACCGGAACCAGTTCGATGCTCGGGTCGTAGCGGACCAGCCAAACGTCCGCAGCGGTCACCTGCCCGTCGGAGGCACCGATCCGTACTTGGCCGTTCGCGACTGAAATGGCCGGGGCATTCACCGAGGCGGGCTCGCGCCGAATGAGGTCTTCCAGCTCCTGTCGGTCCCGGCCGACGACGTCGGCACGGCCATTGACCACGACCTCAGGCGTGAAAACCTCGCCGCGCCTGAACGCGCGCGCGTAGTCCCATTGACGGTCCGTGTACTGCGGCGATGCAAAGGTATCCTTCCAGCCGAGCTCATCCCAATAGGTGACCCCAAAGCTCAGCGTGAGAAGATCGGAACGGTCGCTGAGGGCGATCACATTTGCGTTTGCAGGCGGGCAGGACGAGCAGCCCTGGCTCTGGAACAGTTCGACGACCGTCAGATTGCGGCTATCCGCGAGTGCCCGCGCAGGTGTCGAAAGGAGTGCGACTGCAGTTGCCAGGCATCGCAATGCCGTTTTGCGTTCCATGATGTTTCATCCATGCGTCTCACAGCTACATTCGTCGTGATGTACCCACTTGTTACAGGCATGATCTAAATTCCCGCGTACCATTCGTAGCCGCGGTCCTCCCAATGGCTGCCGTTGCCTCCCGCTATTGTCTTGAAGCTGTCGGTAATCTCGATTCGCTGGACCTACTTCGCCTGCTTGTAGCCAAGCTATCGGTCCACGCGCAGCCGCAGCGGCGAGCCATGAGACAGGTCTAACGGCTTGCCGTTGAACGAATTATTGCTCGGCAACGCCCGCCGATACGATCCCCGGCAAGTCGGTAAGTAAATCGATGACGTAGTCCGGTCCAAACCCGATGTTTTCAGCTCGCGCGCGAAGGATCGCGAACATCTTGGACGGCTCCAAGATTTTGGTATCCGTTGACGGTGGGTGCGATTCTTCTTTTGTGACCCGATCAATTCGAACGGTGTTGAACCCGTAACTTTTTGCACCACTGATGTCGAATCCGTTCGAAGACACAAAAAGAACCTCTTCGGGAGGCACCCCAAGCCTCTTCTCCACGAGAGAATAGGTGCGCGGGTCCGGCTTAAACACTTGCTCTGGGTCTACGCTAATCGTCTGTCCGATCAGACGGTCCAGCCCCGTGTTCTTGGACAGCATTTGCAGCATTGTCGGACTGCCATTAGAAAGAACTGCTAACTGATATTGCGAGAGTGATCTAAGTGCCGGCTTAGCGTCAGGGTATAGATCAAGATCGTTGTATTTTTCTACGATTCTATTGAACGCCTCCGTATCCGCTTCCAACTTTAGACTCGTTAAAGTGAAGGCAAGGGCGTCCCTGGTGATTGTCCAGAAATTCTCGTATCGACCCATCATCGACCGCAGCCAGGTGTATTCAAGCTGTTTCATGCGCCAAATACCGGCAATCAATTCACCTTGGCCCGGAAATTCGATATCTATAAGGGGCACTACCGATCGGATGTCGCAAAGCGTCCCGTAAACATCAAACACGACAGACTTAATTGCCATGTGCCACTCCTCGTGTGACTGACTGCCGCCCTGGGTGGCCTGATCGGACACGTCTGTATCGCGTTAGGGCGTATTTTGGTCGTATGCGGTGTTTCCGGGCAATCGTTTTGACCAGTGACAGAAGAGCCTTCCCAAATCCCGATCCGCCACATGGCGATCGAGAGTGAGGCATAACATACGCCGCCAAGACTGCCGGACGAGCGCCAGCAATTGATCCCGCACAAGCATGTCCCGGCGTATCGTTCCCCACGGGCGGCCCCAGAAAAGTAGTCGGTCTGCGAGATCTTACGCGGCCCTCTCGAAGATGTACCGAATAGGGTTAAGTGCTGCCGACGATGGTGGCTCTCGGCAATTTTCTGGCGAACGTGAGCTGTAACGATTTGGCCCACGGCAACGAATATATCCGAGTAAGAACCTGCGCGCGATCGGAGCGGATACTGCTGCATCGATAAGGGCTCGCTGCATGACAGCGCATCGAATTTCGGCGCGTTAGCGAAGTGAAAGCGATTTTCATGACTGACGAACTGCTGGACTCTCTGACGACCGACCTGGTGCCGGTGTCGGATTGGTATGTCGTTCGCAGGCTGGTCATCGGCGTGGGTGTGGGCACCACGTTGTCCGCTGCACTGATGGTTTCAAATCTTGGGCTGCGGCCCGACTTTCGATTCGTCGTGAGCGCAGGCGCGTTCTGGCTAAAGCAGTTATATACTCTGGCCTTTGCGCTCATAGCTGGGTTTGCAGCCGAACGTCTGGCCCGCCCGGCGGCTAGCGCGCGTGGACGAACCGTCTGGCTCTTAATCCCGTTCCTGGTTTTGGCTGGCGTCGCGGCCGTGCAGCTAGCGACAACAACTCCAGGCGGTCGCATGGCGATGCTGATGGGCGTTTCGGCGAGCACGTGCCCATGGCGAATTGTCTTCTTCGCCATTCCTCCGTCTGTTGGCTTGATCTGGGCCATGCGCGGCCTTGCGCCCACGCGCCTGCGAAATGCTGGGGCTACAGTTGGCCTTGTCGCGGGGGGCGCAGGTGCGTTCATCTACGCGCTCCACTGCTCGGAGAACGCTGCACTCTTTGTGACTGTCTGGTACACGCTTGGAATGATCGCTTGCGCTCTCTTGGGGTGGGCACTCGGTCCAACGTCGTTGCGCTGGCGATGATAGCCGCGGACAAAAAAGAGAGATCGGCTCGCGGCGCGATCTCGCGACGCTCCAAGTGTGCGACGGAATCAATCTGTGCAACCGCCAATCCCGCCGGCGGTTGCGTGCCGTGCACAGGCACGCTCCGGGTTCGGAAAGTATGGGGTACGGGAGCCATATCGTGAAAACTAGATACCTCTCGTCGGTGCTGGAATTCTTCACGAGGAGGCTTGCACGCTTTCTCACAAAGCCAACGCACGCGCACAACATTCCTTACACCATCGACGCGGCGATGCTTATGCGGACTTTGAGGCCGGGCGACGTCTTGCTTGTGGAAGGTTTTAGTCGCGTCAGTACCGCGATCAAGTACCTCGCCCAATCGACTTGGTCTCACGCCGCCATTTTTGTTGGTGATGTCTTCGGAAAAACAGATCCCGCCGGCCGTCTCCTTTGCGTGATCGAAGCAGACGTAGTGGAGGGCGTGCGCGCCGTGTCGCTGGAATCCTTTCATGGCCTTCATTGTCGTATTTGCCGGCCGGTGGGACTGGGTATGGGAGATTCCAGGAAGCTGACGGATTTTCTTACCGCACGCATCGGCTATCGCTATGATCTCAAGAATGTCTTCGACCTCTGCCGCTACTTGATCCCGACGCCACCAGTCTTCTCCGGTTGGCGCCGAAGAATGATAGCCCTGGGAAGTGGCGACCCCACACGCGCGATCTGCTCGACACTGATTGCGCAGGCATTCGAATCGATTCGATATCCGATCCTGCCGGTGATCACCAGTGAGGCGGCGCCAACCATCGACTGCCCGGACTGCATCGCGGAAATGCTTCATGTGCGCCACCACTCCCTCTATGTGCCGCGCGATTTCGATGTTTCACCATACTTCGAGGTCGTAAAGCCAACTCTGTCAGCCGGTTTTGACTTTCACTCACTGAGATGGGCCTCGTGAATGACTTTGATCTGACCATGACCATCGCAGTGATTTCGTCCTCGGTTGTGTCTTCGAGGCGCCCGGCCCGTACACCGCCTGCGTTGTTTATGAGTATATCGATCCCGCCCAGAGCGTCGATGCAACCCTTGACTGTGAATTTCCGGCCTTGTTCCGTCGCCGCATCGGCCGTCAATCCTTCCACACGTCTCCCACTGGCCCGAAGCCTCTCAAGCGCGAAGGAGAGGGCGTCGTTGCGGCGTCCAGTAATGAATACATTCGCGTCCTTGGCGATCAGAGCCTCGGCGGTGGCCAACCCGATACCACTGGTACCGCCGGTGATGAGGACGCGCTTGTCTTGAAGATTCATGGGATCGCCGCTCAAATTTTTGGATAGTTTGACGGAAACAGCGCGCAGCGCCCCGCGCGTCGCACCGGTTGGGGTGTTACGGCAATTTGTTCGCGAGGACATTGGCCTTACGAATGACTGGCGCGACCGCCAACAGTTCCTCGGCATGCGCCATAAGTGCTGCGGCCACCGCGCCATTCAAGTGCGCGTCACGGCCGGCCTCGTTTTCGAATGCATCAAAGATCGCGAAGGTATTCTTGTCGAAGCGAGCGGCGAACCAAGCTGTCGTCCCGGCCTCCGTGGCAACGAGAGTTTGGGCGCTGGCCAGGAATTGCGCGACCGCTTCCTCCTTACCTGCTTTGGCCTTGAGTTCCACAAAAAGCGATACTTTTGTCATGGCGAACTCCGAAGATGAAATGGGGGGCATAGAAATGGGGGGCATAGAGTCGAGTGGTCGCGCACTGCAGGCCACCTTGTGTTCTAGAACGATTGTTTTAGAATGACATGTCTGATGGCTGGATGGCAACACCCGGCCGCGCTGAAATCGGGAGCGTTCACGTTTGGCACGGCCGAAGGAATTTGATGAGGCGGCGGTCCTGGATGCGGCCGTTCAATGTTTCTGGACGAAAGGTTTCGAGGCGACCTCGGTTCGCGATCTGACCGACGAAATGGGGATCGCGGGCGCCAGCCTCTACAATGCCTTCGGCGACAAGCGCGCTCTTTATCGCCGTGCGCTCGACCACTACATCGCAGGAAGCTTTGTCGAACGTGCTCGTCGGATCGAGCGCGCGTTGCCTCCGCGCGAGGCCATCGGCGCATTCTTTCGGGAAATTATCGAGCGCTCTCTGAAAGACAGAGACCGAAAGGGCTGCATGCTGGTGAATTCGGCGCTTGAGATGGCGCCGCATGATCGGGAGTTCCAGAAAGTCGTGGCGGATATTCTGGTTGAAGTCGAAATGTTCTTCCGGCGTTTGGTGCAAGCCGGTCAACGGAACGGTTCGGTTTCCCAATCTCAGCCGGCAGACGACCTCGCTCGCCTTCTTCTCGGTACTCTTCTCGGCATTCGTGTGCTGGCACGCGCGCGTCCTGAGCGCGAATTGCTGGAAGGATTAACGCGGCCGGTCTTTGCTCTGCTCGACCATGAACTGGCGGATTAGATGAGAGTCCTCTTAACCGCGTTGTTGCTTGTGACCAATTTCATCGCTCTCTCTCCGGCATCTGCAGACGATTCTCTCTACCGCGATCTGGGCGGTAAAGAAGGCATTACCAGGATCGTCGACGCGGAGATGGTCCGTCATCTTGCCAATCCGCGTATCAAGGCACAGTTCGACGACACCAATATCGACCGCTTAAAGGGGAAAATCGTCATTTTTATCTGCGACATATCCGGCGGCCCGTGCAAATACACCGGTCCCGATTTGCATACCGTCCACAAGGGCATGCATCTCACCGAGGCCGACTTCAACAGCTTCGTGGAGGACATGCAGTCGGCGATGGACGAATTGGGCGTTCCGTTCTCGACACAGAATCGTTTGCTTGCGCGGCTGGCGCCATTTGAGCGCGATGTGGTTACGAAATGAGGGCGCGTCATAACGCGGATTTGGACGAGCGACATAGCAGCCGCACTGTAACCAAAATGGGATGGCGAACGAATAGTTCTCCAAAAGGGAGAAGGCGGAGTGTGCGAAATTTTCTAATAGCCGCTGGACTGCTGCTGGCCGCCATTCTGCCGGCCGCCGCTCAGGATTCTGGGCCAAATGTGCATGTCCGGCTTGTGGCGGAGGACAGCGCGGTGGCGCCGGGCGGGGTTTTGACCGTCGCATTGGTCCAGGACATCCGGGAGGGCTGGCACACCTATTGGCGAAACCCCGGCGATGCCGGCGCGGCCACCGAAATCAAATGGACCCTACCGCCGGGCTGGAGCGCCGGCGCAATCAAATGGCCGACGCCCAAGCGACTGCCGGTCGGGCCACTGATGGATTTCGGGTACGAGGGCAAACCCTGGCTGCTCCAGACGCTGACAGTGCCCGCGAATGCCAAAGCCGGCGACACGGTTATTCTGAAGGCCGCCGTGGATTGGTTGGCGTGCAAAGACGTTTGCGTACCGGAAGACGCCACCCTCACTCTACCGCTGAAGATCGGTCCATCCGTCGTCGATCGCGCCGTCGCGAATGATTTTGCGCGTGCTCGCAGTCTGATGCCCGTGGCCTCGCCGTGGAAGTTGACCTATTCGCTGGGCAAGACGCTCGATATCCGTGCGGAGGCACCCTCGCTTGCCGCCGCGCGCCCGGTGGAGGCGTTCTTTTTCCCCGATAAAGCGAACATTCTGGATGATGACGCGCAGCAAAAATTGGGGTTCGTCAAAGACGGCCTGGTTCTTCATCTCGTGCCGGCCCCACACGCCGCCCGTGTCGGCGGCGATTTGACTGGCGTAGTCGCTCTCAAGTCTGCGGACGGCTCTGTCGAGGCCTTAAATGTCGATGCCTCGTCGGGGCCGGTGCTGGGTGACTCATTAGTCTCCGGGATCAGCAACCCCGCCACGGGGGGGAGCATCACGCTGCTCGTGGCAATTCTATCAGCCTTCATCGGCGGCCTGATCCTGAACGCGATGCCCTGCGTGCTACCGATACTGGCAATGAAGGCGTTGGCATTGACCGGCCAGAGCGGACGCGAACACACACGCGCGGCTCGCGAAGGGTTCGCATATTCTGTTGGCGCGCTCCTGAGTTTCCTGGCGTTCGGACTTTTGGTCGTGCTGCTGCGGCGGAGCGGCGCCGCGGTCGGTTGGGGCTTCCAACTGCAAGAGCCCGTAGTCGTCTCGGGATTTGCGCTTCTGATGTTCGCCGTCGGCCTTAATCTTTCTGGCGTGTTCGAGGTCGGTTCAATTACGGCAGGCGATAATCTGGCCCGCCGCTCTGGCTCGCTGGGAGCTTTCTTCACGGGCGTTCTCGCCGTGGCCGTGGCCGCCCCTTGTACCGCACCCTTCATGGCGGCCGCCTTGGGATATGCACTGACGCAGAATCCGGCTTCCGCAATGCTGATCTTTCTGGCGCTGGGTATCGGGTTCGCCCTTCCGTTTTTGGTTCTTGGCCTGTGGCCGCGCACGCTCGCGTTCCTTCCCAAGCCGGGCCCTTGGATGTTGCGGCTGAAACAATTTCTCGCCTTTCCGATGTATGGCGCAGCGGTATGGCTGGTTTGGGTCTTGGCCCAAGAATCCGGTCCGCAAGGCGTGGTCGTCGTGCTGGCTGCGATGGTCGCTTTATCCTTGGCAGCGTGGCTGTGGGGCGCGACCCGCGAATTGGCCGCATTGGGGCGGCGTCTCGGCGTTGCGGCCGCGCTCGTTATTGTATTTGCGGCTCTGTACGGCCTGACGACCTTATCCGGTACGGTCACATCCGCAGCTGCAACCGCTACGGCCCAGACCGAGCAATTCAGCGATGCGAAGCTCGCCGCTTTGCGGGCTTCGGGCAGACCCGTTTTTGTCGATGCGACGGCGGCGTGGTGCATCACCTGTCTGGTCAACGAAAAAGCCGTCCTATCCCGCGCGCCAGTCAGGGATGCGTTCAAACGCCGGAACGTCGCATATCTGGTTGCGGACTGGACCAATCGCAATGCCGCAATCACCATGCTTCTTGATGAGAGCGGGCGCTCCGGCGTTCCGCTCTATCTCTATTTCGCTCCTGGCGCAGATAAGCCGGTGATCCTGCCCCAGATTCTTACTGAAACCGGCGTGATTTCGGTGATCGGTTCCTGATGTCCATCGGGTTGCTTTCATCCAACAGAATTCGCGGGGAAAAAAACGGAAATGCGCTTGGGCCTTCTAAGTGTCACCGCTGCAGCGGTTGTCGCAATATTCGGGTCGATGATTATGGAGGCTTTCGCAGATGTGCCGTTCGCCTCGGACGAGGTCGTCGCTCAAAAGGCCGAAGCGCTGACGGGTGATCCCGGTTCGCCGGTGATCGGCCATCCCCGCGCAAACGTCACGATTATCGAGTTCTTCGACTACGACTGTCCCTATTGCAAGGCCGCCGAACCGAGGCTGGAGGCTCTTGTGCGATCCGACAAAGGCACAAAGCTGGTCCTCAAGGAATTTCCGATCCTGATGCCCGCGTCGATGATCGCGACCAAGGCAGCGCTTGCCTCCATCAAACAGGGCAAATATGCGCAATTCCACGATGCCTTGATGAACTACAAAGGTCCCTTGGAGACGTCCGTGATCTTCGACATTGCAAAGGATACCGGGCTGGACATCGCGCGTCTGCGCAAAGACATGGCTGCGCCCGGGATCACGGACGAGATCATCGCGAATTTCAATCTCGCCCGCTCTTTGCGAATTTTCCAGACCCCGGCGTTCATCGTCGACAATCATATACTGACGGGACCATCGGCGGACATCGACTTTACGAAAGCGGTTGCGGCCGCTCGAGCAAAATAGCCGGGACGCATTCGCCACGGATGCAACCTTCATTGCGCGTTTGTTATCGGATAGCGAAGCTCTCTCTTTAGCCAGGAGGAACCCATGATAAAATACATCGCTGCATTTCTCTTTGTCGTCGGCCTAACGGCGCCCGTTGCGGCAAATCCCGATTTCGACCTCGGGCCGCCCACCGGAACGGTAGCGCCGACGATCGGCATGCCTCCCGATGAAACAGGCAAACCGCGTTCCCTGGATTCGCTGATGGGCGAGAAAGGTTTGGTCCTGTTCTTCTTCCGCTCTGCCGCTTGGTGCCCATTCTGCCAGGCGCAGTTGCTGGACTTGAACAGCGGCGTCGCCGATATCGAAAAACGAGGCTATCACCTCGCGGGGATTTCTTACGAACCCCCGCAGGTTGACGCAGACTTCATCGCCAGACGGGGGATCGAATACACTCTGCTTAGCGATCCCAAGTCCGAAATCATCGACCGCTATAAATTGCGCGATCCACAGTACCAGCCTGGAAGCCGCGCCTATGGCGTCCCGAGACCGATCATTTTCATTCTCGACCGCAACGGCGTTATCAAGGCCAAGCTTTATGAAGACACATTCAAAAAGCGCCCACCGGTCGGGCTGGTGATTGAAACGCTCGACAAGATTGCGGATAGCAAGGGCGAGCAATAGTTCGAGGCGCTCGTTGCGGTGCAACGTGCTCCGTTTCGAGGTGGATTTGCGGAGCAGAATTGCTGCCCGGCTCAGAGCCGTACCATTCGCTCGTATTCGAACTCGAATCCTACACTTCGCATGGCGAAAGTCGCTGATTAGCGCGGGATTTCGCGCGGTGACAGCGCATTGGGCCATCTACGGAGCAGGCATTGGTGGCGAATTTTTGTTTGCCGGTCGCTATCCCCAAAATCCGAAACCTACACAACGGGCGAAACTGCGGGGACAAGTTCGTGCACTACCAGAAAGCATCGACCCACGCTGCTCTTCAAGAATGGCGGATTACGCGACCATTCCACTGGCGGGCTCAGCGTGCTCCAAGCGTCTGCGCCTTGGACATCCGGCTCCGGCTAGATTATTGCGACGGAATTTTTTGCAAGAGTTTCTGAACCCGTTCCAGCTTCATGAATCCCCGAACGGATGTCACTGCTTGGTCCGAAAAGCCCGTTCGGGTCATTCTTGACCTGGCGCAATGTTTTGCTTGGGACACGATCTTAGGATCAATTGTGGTTTTTTGATTTTCCAAAAGCGGGCCTCGTGCCGGGGAGTTCAGCCTTAGAAGCAACCACCGCTCCGACGACGAAGCCGAAGATGACGGGGAGAATTGGGCCATGGCCGTGTTCGCCGTTGATCAGGATCCGGAACTTTCCGAGTCGGAACGCGCTGCTTGGGACACTGCCCATCGCTTCGCACGCGATGTACTGCGCCCGGCCGGCGAGAAACTTGACAAGCTTTCAGCCAGCGATGTTATCGATCGCGATTCCATTCTCTGGGACGTGTTCCGCAGATACCGCGAACTCGGTCTCGGAATCTTCGAAGAAAATCTTGATATCCCCGCGCGCGAGCAAGCACGCATACGGTGCATCGTTGGCGAGGAGATGGGTTGGGGCGATACTGGTCTCGCGATCAGCCTGGGGGTCGCGAATTTTCCCTCAATGATCGCCCAAATGTCGGGCAATCCGGCACTGATCGAAAAGTTCCCCCCGGGGACGCTCGGCTGTTGGGCGATAACCGAGCCCGACCACGGTTCCGACCACATCAATTTCGAGGGCACGCTCAATTATCCAGGCAGTCGTTCTGGCCGCCCCAATTGTCTTGCCCGGAAGGACGGAAACCAATTCGTCATCTCGGGACAGAAATCCGCCTGGGTATCCAACGGCACGATTGCCGAGGCTGCGGCATTGTTCTGCGCGGTCGACATGGGCGACGGACGGAAGGGCTGCGGAGTATTTGTGGTGCCCCTGAAAGAGGGATGCGTGACCAGGGGCAAGCCGACGGAAAAAATCGGTCAGCGCGCTCTAAACCAGGGCGAAATCTTCTTCAACGATCTGAAGGTCCCGGCCGATTCTCTCGTGATTCCGCCGGATATGTATCGCGCAGCGGCCGACAGGGTGCTGTGCCTGGCAAATGGCGGCATGGGAACGACATTCGTCGGCTGCGCGCGTGCTGCGCTCGAACTGGCGGTCGACTATGCAAAGTCGCGCGTTCAAGGCGACGTTCCGATATTCATGCACCAAAGCGTGAAGTCGCGCCTGTTCAAAATGTATCAGAAGGTCGAAGCGGCCCGGGCCCTCAATCATCGTGTGGTGCGCATCAACATGACGCGCGAGACGCCGCTGCTCGAATTGGCGATCGCCTCCAAGGTAACATCGACGCAAACCGCGTTCGAAGTCGCCAGCGAAGCGCTCCAAGTGTTCGGCGGCGCAGGAATCGCACGGGATTGTCCGATCGAGAAAATCTTCCGCGACGCGCGCATCTCCATGATCGAAGACGGCTGCAACGAAGTGCTCGGCATGGTGGCCGCCGCACGATTCTGAGGAAAAGCGACCCGGTCTGTTGGAGCGAGAAACATGAAAATGAATGCGTACGTCGCCGGGGTCGGCATGACGTCCTTCAGCCGAATGATGGATCGCAGCCTGAAGTCGATCGGCGGCGAGGCCGTCCTGGCGGCTTTGGCGGACGCGGGAATCGAAAAAAAGAATGTCGAGGCAGCCTGGATGTCGAACGCCGCAGCCGGTGTTCTGACCGGACAGGAATGCATCCGCGGCGAGGTGATCCTGCGCGGCATCGAGATGGGGCGACTGCCGGTTGTCAATGTGGAAAATGCCTGCGCCAGCGCATCGACAGCCTTCAATCAGGCCTGTGCGATGGTGACGGCCGGCGTCTATGACGTCGTTCTCGCCTGCGGTGTCGAGAAAATGTACTTCGAAGACAAGGCAAAGGTCTTCGGCGCCTTCATGGGCGCGGTCGATGTCGAGCAGCTGCACGTGATCCTTGAAAACCTGCAGAAATCGGCTGCTGCGAGCGGGTCCAAGGAAGCATCGAAGAGTGCCGGTCAGAACCGGTCGATGTTCATGGACATCTATGCCGCCGCTGCGCGCGGTCACATGGCGCGTTATGGAACTACTGTCGAGCATTTTGCGATGATCTCGGCGAAGAACTCATTCCACGGATCGCTCAACCCACGCGCCCAATTCCGGGACGCGATGACGGTCGCGGATGTGCTTGCAGCGCCGATGATTGCCGAGCCGCTGACGCGGCCTATGTGTTCGCCCATCGGCGATGGCGCGGCGGCCGCGGTGATCGTGAGCGAACGCAAGATGCGCGAGTTGGGGCTGACAAAAGCGGTCCGCGTCGTATCCAGCGTTCTGCGCTCGGGTTGGGATCATGATCTCGACAGCGAAGGCATCTCCGAAGTCTGCGCCCGTGAAGCCTATGACGAAGCGGGATTGGGCCCCGACGACCTCAGCCTCGTGGAACTCCATGATGCGTCCGCCCCTGCGGAGCTCATGGCTTACGAATCGTTGGGTCTCTGCCGCAAGGGCGCAGGCGGTTCTTTGGTGGCGGAAGGCGCAACCAGGCTCGGTGGCCGAATACCGGTGAGCATGTCCGGCGGGTTGTTGCGCAAGGGTCATCCGATCGGAGCGACGGGCATTGCCCAGGTGGTCGAGATCACCGAACAGATCCAGGGGCGCGCCGGCGCGCGACAGGTCGCAGGCGCCAGGGCAGGCCTTTGTCACAACGGCGGTGGAAACATTGGGTCCGACGCGGCCGCCCAATGCGTCAGCATTCTCACCGCGGCATAGGGCAGTACCGTGCGCACGCTCAACGAAATGGTTCTGGCCGATCTGATTGCGGCGCGCGCCGAGAGGCAGCCGGACCTCGATGTCGTGACGTTCGAAGGCGGCGACGCAGGTCCCGACGAAATTCGAACCTATGCCGATCTGTGGGGCAACGCGAACAGACTGGCCGCGGGATTGTTGGCGCGCAAAATGAATTACGGCGACCGGTTCGCGATCACGATGCGCAATCACCCGGAATTCATCGAAGCGATGATTGCCGCCTCGTTGACAGGGCTCGTCTTCGTTCCGATCGATCCGCGCACGCGCGGCGCAAAGCTCGCCTATACGCTCAACGATTCCGGCTGCCGCGGCATTATCTGCGCCGATTATTCCCTATCGCAGATCGGCGAGATTTGTAGCCGCGTCCCCTCCCTCGAGTGGATCTGGGTTCTGGAGAGCGGCGATGAGGCCGGAGCGATGGCGACCGCCCTGGTTCCGGGTGCGGTCAATCTGATGGACGTTCTCGACCGACCCGAAGTCTCGGTCGACATGAGGTTGCGAGATCCTGACGACGTCTTGCAGATCATCTACACGTCCGGCACGACCGGCGATCCGAAGGGCGTGGTGTTCGGCAATTCGCGCTTCGGCGCTGCGTCGCTGCTCTGCGCCATGCTTGGAATCGGGGCGGACGAGCGCCCCTACACCGGACTTTCGCTCACACACGGCAATGCCCAGCTGATGACGCTCGCATCGGCGCTGCGTGTCGGCCAACGCGCCGTGTTCAGCCGCAAATTCACAAAGGCGCGCCTTTGGGACATCACGCGCAAATATGGCTGCACGTTCTTCAATCTTTTGGGCGGCATGTCGACCGCGATCTACAGCGAGCCGGTCAAGGCCAACGATGCCGACAATCCCGTACGTTTCGTTCTGAGCTCGGGGATGCCTGCGGCCATTTGGGAAAATTTCGAGCGGCGTTTCGATGTGAAGATTCTCGAGGCTTACGGCGCGATCGAAGGCGGCATGGCGTTCAAACCCATCGGGGTGGGGCCGATCGGCAGTTTCGGCAAACCGCCGCCCAATCTTGATATCAAAATCGTCGACGAGAAAGACAGCGAATGCCCGCCGAATGTCCCGGGAGAATTGATCAGCCGGCCGATCACTGGCGAGACTGCGTCCGTCACCTATTACAACAATCAATCCGCATCGCGCCAAAAGACCGCCGGCGGGTGGCTCCGCAGCGGCGATATCTGTCACAGGGACGCCGAGGGCTGGCTGTTCTTCGATTACCGCAAGGGCGGCGGCATCCGGCACAATGGTGACTTCATCAATCCCGGCTTCGTCGAAGCTGTGCTGGCGGAGAATCCGTTGATCACCGACGTCTATGTGTATGGCATTGCCTCCGCCAACGGCTCGCCCGGCGAGAAAGACGCCGTGGCCGCCATCGTCGTCGAGCGTTCCATGTTCGATCCGGCCGCCATCTTCGCTTTTTGCCGGCAGAAGCTCGAGGCGAATTTCGTCCCGAGTTTCCTTCAGGTGCTCGATGAGATTCCCAAGACGGCATCGGAAAAGCCCCAGGATCGTTTTTTGATTGAGGCCCTGGGCTCGGGCACGGCGGAAATTTACGAATATCGGAATCAAAGGACGGTTCGCATCGAACCGGGCCGCTTTGCGATGTCCGGCGGCGACGCGGCCGGCGCCGCGATACTTCGAAGGGCACGCAGTTAGGCTGTCTCGGCCCAATGCCGGTGGAGATCGAATATGAGTGACGCTCTTGACCTGGAAGACATCGAGATGGACGACCACGACGATCGGACCGCGCGGCGGCGATTGCACATTCTCGATATCCCGCCAGGCTCCGAGTGGAACGCCGTGGAGGAAGTTCTTCTCAAACGCCGCAGCATTCGCAAGTTCAAAGCCAGACAGGTGCCGGCCCATCTCATTCGGCGGATCATCGAAGTCGGCCGTTTTGCTCCCTCGCAGGGCAATTGCCAGCCCTGGTCGTTCGTCGTCGTTCGCGATCGGAGCATGATCGCACAGATGGAGCAGTACTGCGTTGCCGTCTGCAGGATAATGACCGCCAAGATGAACTATACGAACTATGCACCGGGAACTTGGAAGCGTTTTATCACCAAGTTGAAGACACGGTTCCTCAATCGTTTCAGCCACAATTCGCTTCACCCGGTGCCGATGACGGCAATGAAATCGATCGCTAACGGACGTTTCGCCGTCTTCCACAGGGCGCCGACCGTCATTCTCCTGCTGATGGACAAGCGCGGCGTGGGAGTGCCGGAAGTCGATATCGGAGTCGTGGGGACCAATATCGTGATCGCGGCTCAAAGTCTTGGTCTCGGGACGTGCTGGATCGGGTTCTCCAAGATCTTGAACAGCAACAAGGCGTTTTGCGAAAAGCTGGGGATCGTCCCGCCTTATGAAATCGTCGAGGCGATCGTCGTCGGCTACCCGATCGGCAATCCGACCCAGAATCACATTGCCCGCCAGACCCACGAAATTGCATGGTGGGAAGACGGACAGAAGCAAATCCTTCATTAGGAGACGCGGGCATGTCGGCCACAGAAATACGGAAAGCCGTCGTCAAACCGGATCACATTCCCGTTTGGGACGATCCCGCCGAGGCGATCTATCATAAGGTGGAAATCGACCTCGAAATCTGCGACGGCTGCAAGATCTGCACGGCGATCTGTCCGGCCAACGTTCTCGAGTTGTACGGCGAAAAAGGTCACCTGAAAGCGCGGGTCAAAGAGGATTTTCAAGGCTGCATGAGCTGCAACAATTGCTACGCGGTCTGCGCCGGCCAAGCGATCAAGGCGACCCAGCCATACGATTTTGCCGGATTTTACGAGCAGAAGCGGATCGGAAGCTTCGAGTTTCCCCGCAAATTTTGAGCATCGCCTCAATATCCCGTGTCGCGATCCGGTTGTCGATCGCAGGCCTAGCCGCGCCCGGCTAAACCGCCACCGCATGGCGACCGACGTCGTTGTCGAGATAGGCGTCGAAAGCGGAGCAGACGAGCCGCGTCGCCGCGCGCCATGGCTCCAGAACGGTAATGCGTCCGCCGTCGACGGCGACGATTCCGTCCTCGGCGAGGCCGCGCATCACCTGCAATGGACCCGCAAACATGGCGCGGGTTTTACCGTACAATGCAGCGACGCCATCGAGGTCTACAGAGAGGTCGCACATGAGCCTCTCGATGACGTGTCGACGGACACGGTCGTCGTTGCTGAGGGCAATGCCGCGCGCGACAGGCAGGCGGCCGGCTTGAAGTGCGGCACGGTAGGTGGGCACGTCAGACAGATTTTGCACATAACCCTGTGGGAACGATCCGATCGAGGACGCACCCAGCCCGATCAAGGCCGGCGCATTGTCGGTCGTGTAGCCCTGAAAATTGCGGGCGAGACGGCCGCGGCGCTGTGCATTCGCCATAGAGTCTCCCAGTTTGGCGAAATGATCGAGGCCGATGGGGATATAGTCATGCTCGCGCAAACGTGCCTGGGCGGCTTCCGCCTGGGCGAATCGCTCCTCGGGACCCGGCAACGCCGCTAGCGGAATCAGGTTCTGGTGCTTCTTGAAGTGCGGCACATGCGCGTAGCCGAAGATCGCGAGCCGGTCCGGATCGAGGGCCAATACCGCATCGACCGTCCGCTCGATGCCGGCAACGGTTTGATGCGGAAGCCCATAAATCAGGTCGATATTGAGATTGCCGATGCCGACGCCGCGCAGAAGCTCAACGGCGCGAGTGGTTTCCTCCATGGATTGGATACGGTTGATCGCGCGCTGCACGGCCGGATCGCAATCCTGCACGCCGATGCTGGCCCGCGTGATGCCTGCCGATGCAAGCGCCGCGGCGAGTTCCGGATTGAATCCGCGCGGGTCGATCTCGATGCCGAATTCTGCGTCGGCGGCAATCGAAAAACAGCCGCGCAGATCCCGCCCAAGACGCTCTATGTCGCTGGGCCGAAGCATGGTGGGAGAGCCGCCGCCCCAATGAATATGAGTCACGGAATGTCCCGGCTTGAGCTCGGCTGCGATCAGATCGAGTTCCTGATGAAGCAGGTCGAGATAGCCGCGCACCGGCGAGTAGGCATTGACCACGGTGGTGTGGCAACCGCAGAACCAGCACAGCGTGTCACAGAACGGAATATGGATATAGAGCGACAGAGGAGCCGCCGGATCCAGCTCCTGCAGCCAATGGCGATAGACATCCGGATCGATGCCCGGATGGAAATGGGGTGCCGTCGGGTAGCTCGTGTAGCGCGGCACGCGCGCGGCAATGAGTTCGGAAAGCTTGGTCATGGCGGAATTCTAGCGGGAACGACCGATCCTGCTTTGCGCTGACGCAACCAGGGCAGCTTGCACGTGTCGGCCACAGAGACACGAATGGCCGCCGTCAAGCCGGATCACATGCCCCGTCCGGGACGATCCAGCCGGGGCGGTCTAATACCCCGCGTCGCCGTACCAGGACGCGAATTCCTCGAATCCCGGAACTTCGGTCGCATTTGCCAAGGCGTCGATGGCGATTTGAACAACGGCAGGCCGCCCGCAGGCGAGCGCACGTTCCACGGCCGCCGCGATATCGTTTGCGTCGTCGACAAATTCGCCAAGCGCGCCGAATCCTTCCGCGATTTTGTCCAGTCTGACTTGCTGTCCCCAATGCGCCTCGGTTTCCGGCGATTGCGGTCCGAAAGTCCCCTTGTAGACCGCGACCTCGAGCCCCCAGGAATAATCGCAGCCGACGATGCAGACGATCGGCAATTTCTTCCTCACGGCGGTCTCGAGCTCCGAGATGTGGAAAAGAAATGAGGAATCGCCCGTGATGAGGACGACGCGCCGCGCATTGCCTACGGCCAGTTGCGCCCCGATTGCGTGCGGCAAACCTGTCCCCAGATGTCCGAAATTCTGACACCATAGAACGTCCCGCGGCGTCAGCTGTGAATAGGCCCCGGTGAAGATGCTGACCGCGCCGCCGTCACGTACGATCACGGCTTCTTTGGGGAGCACGCGCGTGGCTTCGACGGCCATACGGGCGGGATGAATGGGCTTTGCGCGTGTAGGCGCGCTGGCGGTCAATTTGGTCTTGAGTTCCGCGTGCGCTTCTATCCATGGCTTGAATTCGGGAATTTCCTTCCGCGCCGTTTGCCTCAGCGCCGCCGCCAATTGCGGCGCGATGTCTCGAAGATCGCCGACCAGCGGAACGTCGATGTGGCGATTGACGCCGATGGCGAGAGGATCGCGCTCGACATAAATCCATTTGCGCCCGATGTTGCCCTTTGCCCCAATGCCGTCCCACGCCATAGTGGATCGGTTCCCCGATCTCCGTGCCGATGGCGAGGACAAGATCGGATTTGGCAATGGCGTCGGTTCCTACCGGCGAGGCGTACGGAAACGTCTTGTCCTCTAATCCCGGGAGGAAGGCTGCACCTCCGGGCGTCTGAATCACAGGACATTGCAGCACCCGCGCCAATTCCGCGACAATGTCATGGGCGCGTGACAGGAATACGCCTTGCCCTACCAACAGGATCGGCAATCTGGCTTGCCCGATCATGTCAACGGCCGCGGCGATCGCCTGTGCCGAAGCGCCCTGATGCGTGAGCCGGTAGGCGTCCGGCGATTGCGGGGGAAAAAGATCGAGTTGCGCCTGCATCACGTTCATCGGGTATTCGATGTAGACGGGCCCGGGTGTTCCGCCGAGCGCGGCGAAACGCTTCGTGCACAATCTCGTCCGTTTGTTCGGGATATTCGATGGTCCCGACATATTTCATCGCCGCTTCGAAATAGGCCGGTTGATGCGTGTATTGAAAGCGGCCGCGCCGGACTCGCTGATCGAATAGGCGTTGCCGTTGCCCCGCAATGAAGATGGTTGGTGTATTCTCCTTCGCTGCACATATTGCTGCCGGTGCAAGATTGGCCACCCCAGGACCCTGGTTGCCGACCACAACGCCGGGTATCCCAGTCATGCGCCACATGCCGTCCGCCATGAAAGCTCCGGCCTGTTCGTGATGAGGCGCGATCACGCGCCAGCCGCGGGCTTCGGCCGCGATGAACATACCGACGAAACTGGGATCGGGAATCCCAATAAGCGTCTTGACGCCCTCCGCCTCGAGCAATTCCAGTATCCGCTCGTGAACATAAACTGCCATAGCAACAGTCCGCCGCCGATATGGGTCAAAGTCGCAGATTGCGCCAGGAGTTTCCGTGATACAGATCAACCCACTCCGCCAGTGCTTTCCGAAAGCCTGATCCGGGGAGTTCACGGCGGTTCGGGGTGAGACAGCAGGCATGCAACCGATACGAGAGTAGGGACGAGACTTTTCGAGGAGTGCCGGGTGCTCCGCCGGATGCCCGGAAGCGGAGCAGAGTTCGGGGCGGAAGAGCCCCTGTACCTGTCCCTCGTATTCGAACTCGAATCCTACACTTCGCGCAGCGAAAATCGCTGGTTAGCGCGGGATTGCGCGCGGTGGCGGCGCATTGGGCCATCTACGGAGCGGGCTTTGGCCGCGGCGCTCGGTCTGCCAGTCGCTATGCCCAAAATCTGACCTGAGCCCCTGAACCTCCTCCAAAAATGGGTAGAGTCCGTGACCTTGGAAGGGGTACGGACGATGAAGCGTTCGCAGTTTACGGAAGATCAGATCATTGGGGTTCTGCGCGAGCACGAGGCCG